>JAEEGL014497608.1_pt1 | contig 66880 bp, 50 predicted proteins | sample 9134231 | NCBI WGS metagenome assembly JAEEGL01 (sample SAMN16246548, study PRJNA631951) | gut metagenome | biome: gut microbiome; feature: rumen; material: fiber-attached | host: Bos | place: Iran: Karaj | collected 2018-10 | reverse complement strand
TAGAACCTTTCTAAGGAGAGCCGGAGATAAGGAGACGAAGCTAAAGCAAAAAACCACACTGTAGGGACATACTTTATGTATGTCCGCCTTTATGTATGTCCGCCGGCCCCAGCACATTCGCCTGATTTCGGACATACATAAAGTATGACCCTACATGCGGAAAACCGCATGAACAAGAGGGCCGGAGAAATATAGTTTTCAATAGTTTTCTAAGGAGAGTTGGAGAAAAGGAGCCGAAGTTAAAGAAAAAAAACACACTGTAGGGACATACTTTATGTATGTCCGCCCTTATGTATGTCCGCCAGCACCGGCACATTCGCCTGATTTCGGACATACATAAAGTATGTCCCTACATGCGGAGAACTGCAAATAGCAAATTCGCCTGAACAAAGGGCCGGAGAAAAATAGCCGCAGACTTTATCAATTACTCGACCTTCTCAAGTTGATGTAGTTCAGGAGTTACAGGAGTTCAGGAGTTCAGAAAATACTTCCAGCCTCTGCAAAAACTGACGAAAAGGGAGTCTTCAGAACTATTGTCTGAACTCCTGTAACTCCTGAACTCCTGTAACTCCAAGAAGTTGAGCGAAAGCGAAACTTGAATCAATTATCATTTATCAATTTTCATTTAGCGAAGCGCCTTGCTTTTGTCAAAATTTTTCATGGTTTTTTACATCCCCAAAAACGTTTGACCGCAAATTTAGAGGAGAGATCTTGAAGATTGAGAGGAGAAATCTTGAAGTTTTCTCCCCGAAATTTGCGGTCAAAACCCAACCCATTTTTAACCATCTGATTATCAACACGTTACAAAACCACCCAATTTTACCCGATTTTGTCAAATATTTTTACCAATTTTACCCCATCATCCTACCCATCTTTTCCACGCATTTTCAAATGAAAAATCAAGTAAAAGCCGACACCCATAGGAGCCAATAGGAAAAGCCGACAGCAGAAGCCGATGCCTATAGGAGCCGACGCGGTAGGAGCCCACGCCTATAAAAGCCGACGCGATAGGAGCCGACGCCTCCGAGCGTCGGAGTAAATAAAAAATACCCAGACGATACAGGAGCCGACGCTTCCCAAGCGTCGGAGTAAAAAAAAGTTAGTCCGACGCTTGGAAGCGTCGGCTCCTATCAGCGTCGGCTACTATAAGCGTTGGAGTAAATAAAAAAAGTTAGTCCGACGCTTGGAAGCGACGGCTCCTATAAGCGTCGGCTACTATCAGCGTCGGCTACTATCAGACAAACTTTACCCCGTTCAAAAATCAAAAATTCACCTGAACGAAAATTTCCACGAAAGTAGGGACATACTTCATGTATGTCCGCCCACTTTGGCACATACGGATGTTTCGGGTATTTTCGGACATACATGAAGTATGTCCCTACATTGCGGGTGAAAACGGAACATTTTCTTCACTGTCTTTGTCTTCGGGCGGCCTTTTTAATTTTGGCCGCCCTCTTACAAAGACAGCGAAGAAAATGTTTATTTTTGTTTTTCTCTTTTTACAAGGAAGAACGAACTAAAGAGCAAGCCGCAGCCCGCGGTTGCCGTCCGTGCTCGACGGGTCGTAGGGGTGGCGACTGGAAACGCGGCAGCTCCTCGCATCGTAGGCCCAGCTGCCACCACAAAGCACGCGGCCAGAGCCCGTCGAAGGACCGACAGGGTCCGTCTGGGCTGAAGAGCTGTAACTGCCATACCAGTCCTGACACCACTCCCACACGTTGCCGCTCATGTCGTAAAGGCCAAGCTCATTCGGGGATTTGGTGGCAACAGGATGGGTGCCATAATCCGGACTGCTGCTGCCCAAGGCACAACTGTTGTCATAATACCAGGCCACGTCACCAATCGTATTGCTGCCGGCATACTTGTAGCCCTGCGAGGAATTGCCACCGCGGGCAGCAAACTCCCACTCGGCCTCCGTGGGAAGGCGGAACGACTGGCCCGTCAGCTGGTTCAACCTGGTAATGAACGTCTGGCAGTCATTCCAACTGACATTATAAGCAGGATAGTTGTCGCCAAGGCCGTAAGAACTGCTCCACTGGTCGCCGTCCGGCGTGGGCCTCTTACCCATCACGGCATACCACAGGGCCTGCGTCACCTCCGTCTCACCAATCCAGTAGTCGGAAAGCGTCACGCTATGGACTGGTTTCTCATCGTCATAAGCATCGTTTCCCTGCTCTGACGTCGCACCCATCTGGAACGTGCCGCCGGCAACCTTCACCATCTTGAAACTGACGCCATTGACGGTGAAGGTATTTTCAGAGGCCGGGCCATTGTCATAGCCAAAGGTGGTGATGCTCTCCACTTCAGAGGCGTTGAAGCGAACCGATGTGCCGTCGGTCTTGTTCACAATGATGCCCTGCGAATGAGCCGGCTGAACGGCAAAGGCCAAGGCAAGGGCGAAGAATAGGATAAAAGTTTTTTTCATAATGATTGATGATTATGTTTTTCTTTTTGAGTTCGGGTGTTCAAACAATACTACCAAAGGATTCCTGGGGCACTACTTCCTGAGAATCTTGAACGTGGTTTTTCCGGTACTGACCACATAAATGCCGGGGCGGAGCGGGTCGGTGGAGAAGCTCAGGGAACCGTCGGAACCGGCAGTGGCCGTTAATGCCAGGCGCCCACCGCCGTCGAACACGCGCACGGTGGTGGCGGGCTGCAGGCAGCTCACGCTGACCGTGCCGGGGGCGAGGTGCAGACGGGGCGTCTCATCAGCGGCGGGACGGACTTCGCGGGGCGCGGGCACACTGGTGGCCACGGATTGCGGAGTGTAATGGTCGTCGATGGTGAAACGCACTATGCTGGCGGCAGGATAGGCCACGGTGCGACCGGCGGCGGTGACATTGAACAACCGTCCGCTGATTTGCACCTCGGGGCGGTCGGCGAAGGCATAGCCGTCGGCATGGTCGCCGGCGGTGTGAACCACGAGCCAATAGCCGTCGGAGGGCTCGGGGCTATCGGAGGCCTCAAGGGTGAAACGGAGAATGGAGGTGGCGGGGTATTCGGCGTCCATCGTGTTTGAGCGGACGTGGAACGTGGTGCCCTCGATGGTGATGGCCGGACGGTCGGCGAAGGCGTAGGCGGTGCGCAATCCGTCAACGGTGTAAACCACAAGGCTGTAGGACGGCCCGGCGGCGCGCACAAACAGCCATGCCATACACAACAACAGGGCCAAAAGGAAACGGGGATTGAGGGATGGTCTTGACTTCATAGGGGCGGTGTTTAAGGGTGCTTATATATTTTAGGAGTTCAGAAGTTCGGGAGTTCAGACAACAGTTTTAAAGGCCCCGATTTCTTTGGGGAAAAGACTATTGTCTGAACTCCTGCAACTCCCGAACTTCTGAACTCCAACATAATAATATAAATATGTGGCAAAGTTACGAAAAAAACGGAAAATGGGAACCGTTTTCGACATAAAAACGTTCCAAAAGCATGAAAATGATGGAAAAGAGGTGCGAAGAATGAAAAAAAACTTAACAACGAGGTGTAAAAATATTTTTTTTCGTACCTTTGCACGAGTTTTTGTAGCTACGACCCAAAAATCTCATGGGACAAAGAATCAAAAAAATAAAAAACATACGCCTTCATCGTGAAGGGTCCAACACGTTGCTCTACGTCGGCATTGCCATGCTTGCCGTTGGGCTTCTGGCGTGGCGCCTCGACGACGGCGGGCTCTGGTTCAAGTGCCTGGCGGCCGTCATGGCGGTGGTCTATGCCATCATGGTGAACTTTTTCCGTTGCCCGATACGCTATTTCCCCACCGACACCGAGGGCATCGTGGTGGCACCGGCCGACGGCCGCGTGGTGGTGATTGAGGAAGTGGAGGAAACCAACTACTTCCACGACCGGCGTCTTATGGTGAGCATCTTTATGAGCCTGTTCAACGTTCACGCCAACTGGTTCCCCGTTGACGGGCGGGTGAAATTCGTGAAGCACTTCAACGGCAATTTCTACAAAGCATGGCTTCCCAAGGCGAGCGAGGAAAACGAGCATGCCGACATCATGCTGGAAACGGACGACGGCCAGGAAATTCTTTGCCGGCAGGTGGCCGGAGCCGTGGCTCGCCGCATCGTCACCTACGCCAAGGACGACGAGGACTGCTACATCGACGAGCACCTGGGGTTCATCAAGTTCGGCTCAAGGGTGGACGTTTACTTGCCCCTGGGCACTGAAATATGCGTAAAAATGGGACAAAGCACTACGGGCGACCAAACGGTTATCGCACGACTTAAAAGTGAAAAGTGAAGAGTGAAGAGTGAAAAATTTGCTGCCGCCATCATATAATTGAAAAGGCGAAAAAGTGAAAAGTGAAGAGTGAAAAATTTGCTGCCGCCATCATATAATTGATAAGGTGAAAAAGTGAAAAAACTGCCGCATTAAATCATAATTCATAATTCAAAACTCATAACTAAAATGCTTTGTCATTTATCATTTATCATTTAGCGTAGCGCAACATCCTCCCAAACTCCTTGATTCCTTTAACAAACAAATAAAAAATGTCTTTCACCAAACATATTCCCAACGCCATTACCTGTTGCAACCTTATTTCGGGCTGCATTGCCGTGACGTGCGCACTTTGGGGCAACCTTGAGGCGGCACTGGCTTGGATGGTGGCAGGTGCGGTGTTCGACTTCTTCGACGGCCTGTCGGCACGCGTGCTCGGGGTGTCGTCGTCTATCGGAAAAGAACTCGACTCGCTGGCCGACGACGTCACCTTCGGCGTGGCGCCCTCGGCCATGATTTTCTACGAACTTCAAGTGCTGCCCATACCCGAATATCTTTCGGGGGTACGCGATATTCTTCCCTATACGGCGTTCCTCATGGCGGCATTCTCTGCCCTGCGCCTGGCCAAGTTTAATCTCGACGAACGGCAGACCACATCGTTCATCGGCCTGCCCACGCCGGCCAACGCGCTGTTCTGGGGGTCGTTGCTCGTGGGACTGGGACCGCGCATTGAGAGCCTCTCTTGGGCAGTGCCCCTGATTATCGGCCTGATGTTGCTGAGTTGCTGGATGCTGGTAAGCGAAATTCCCATGTTCGCCTTGAAATTCAAGCACTGGGGATGGCGTGGCAACGAAGTGAAATATGTCTTCGCGGTCACCGCCCTGTTCATGCTCCTGGCTTTCTCCGTGGCAGGCATCGCACTGGTGGTGGCATGGTATGTGCTGGTGTCGCTTTTCCTGATGATTTATGAAAGAAAACCGGCCGGTGCCGACAAATAAAGAGCCATGGTGCATTTCCTGCTTTTCCTTCTCCTACTTTTCTTAGGCTTCCTGGCCCTGGTGATCATCATTGTGCTCACCATGATGAAACGGGTGCGCAAGGTTTTCAAGGAAACGCCGCGCCCCCGCAATGTTGACGGCCCCGCCATCACCGACACGCGTCCGCCGGAAGAGCAGAACCGCAAAATCGTTCCCGATAACGAGGGCGAATACGTGGAGTTCGAGGAAGCGTGAACAACGCGCCCATTCTTTTTAAAGCACTGTTACTTATTCCGTTTCGCTTTTTCACAGATTCAACCGTTTCAACCACATTCCGAAGAAACGGTCATAGCTTTTCAATCCACCAAACATTCCCCCGCTTTATTTCAAAAAAGACCATCTGTCCATACACACAAAGGCCAAACCAAACAACATTGAGTAGGAACATACAACACAGCGGCGAACTGCCGGAATGGTAAAGAAAGCAGGAGATAAACGCTTAGCGCTGGTGTTTTTCTCCTGCTTTCTTGTTTTCCAATCTTACACACTGTTATGAATGTTTTTTGGCACTTAAGGACATTTTAATTTTTTACAGCACGAATTGAATAAGCATGGTATTTTCCTCCTATCATAATGGAAAAATTATCACCAGAACCACCCCATAAACGACAATAAAATCCACCTAAGTCTTTTATAGACATAATTGTCGTTGATGAATTGCTTGCTGTATGAGAATAATATTCTACCCCTTTTGTGCCAGACCAATAATAACCATAAGAATTTAAATCATAAACGTCTTGAGGTACGGTATTATAATAACCTGCCGCCGGGAGGAAAATGCTGTTACCATTGGCCCCTGTCACCCTATATCCTTTTTTATTGTTAATGGTGGTATATGACCAAGTGCACTTTTCCCTTAACTCTTGCCATTCACTGGCTGTTGGCATCCTCCATCCCTCACCCCATATTTTTGTGGCAGTGTCATAAATGGTGCCACTTATATTCCCAACCATATTATTGATTGCACGGGATTCGGGATTTGCCACGCACTCTCCCCAGTTATAGTAATCACCGGCTTTTTCCGGCGCATCAGCACCAAGGTTACAGGTTGCCCATCTGACGCTAAGTCCCAGGTCCACCGACTCATGATCCTGGATGTTCACCTCGTCGGCCGATTTGTATGGTACAATGCTGTCCACTTCACATGCACGGAAGTTGAGGATTTTTCCCTTGTTGTAAATAAGCACGCCCTGCGAATACGCCTGTACAATCGCAATGAAAGCAAGGGCCATGATAAAAACTGTTTTCTTCATTTTTTGATGATTTTAAAGGTTGTTTGATTTGTTTGAACAATGATAACTCCCTTAGGGAGGGACTGAACGTGGAGGCGGCAGGTGCCGTCGCCGTCGGTCAGTAAAGTTGTAACATGCTTCCCGTCAGCCGTGAACAGCGAAACAGGACTGTCGGGCTGACAGTGAGAGAACAGGAACAAGCCCGCTTCTTCTGAATAAGAAGGAATGGGAGTGTTTGTTCGTGGAATAATAGTCGGTGTGGCATCCGAGTTGATTTCATCGAGCGTGAACTTGCGGATGTCATCCATCTCATACTCAATGGTTTCGGTTTTTGTCTGCAATGTCATATTGTTGCCCGTCATTGTCAGACAAGGTTTGCGCGACAATCCAAAAGCCACTTGACTGCCGTCTTTTGTCCATACGACAAAGTTGTAGGTGTCTGTTTCTTCCTCCTCGTCTTCCGTGGGTTGGGCAAAAACCCCAAGAGGCAGGAATATCAGATAGCCTACACACAAAAGAAAAGAAATGATTTGCTTCACATTGTTAGATGATAAAGAAAAGGCGTCAACCATTCTACGCTTACCTTCCATCTGGTTACCGCCAAGTAGACCAATAGTGAAACAAGCAAGAACAATTCACGCCTTGACGACGTGAACTTTCTGTCAACTTGTTCTTTCACTATGAATGATTTGGCGGTATTCGATGGAAGAGAACAAGAGCCGGAAGCTCAAGTATCTAAAAAGAATGAATGGGGAACGCGCTTCTCACTGGTTAATGAAAAAGGTAAAAATCCCCTTGTGAAAGAGCATGGCTGTGCAACTGCCTGCTTTCCCGATTTTCTTTCTGCTTTCTGTTTCTTATTATATGTTTTGGTTATCTACTAAATGGTGGATGGGAAGCCGTAAACCGTTCTCCCGCCCCACCCTATCGAACTTGTTTCCTTATGTTTCACGGATGCACCAGCGTTCCGATGTCTTCCCCGTCGATGACTTTTTTGAGGTTGCCCACAATGTCCATGTTGAAGACGTAGATGGGCAAGTTGTTGTCGTTGCACATGACGACGGCCGAAAGGTCCATCACTTTCAAGTTGCGGGCCAGCACCTCCTCGTAGGTGATGTCGGTGAACTTGGTAGCGGTGGGATCTTTCTCAGGGTCAGCGGTATAGATGCCGTCCACGCGTGTTCCCTTCAACATGACGTCGGCCTCAATCTCCACTCCGCGCAGGCTACTGCCGGTGTCGGTGGTGAAATAGGGTTGTCCGGTTCCTGCCGAGAAGATGCATACGAAGCCGTCGTTCATGGCATCGATGGCCTTCCATTTAGAGTAGAACTCGCCCACGGGTTCCATGCGTATGGCGGTAAGCACCTTGTTCTTCACGCCCACGGAATCGAGGGCAGAGCTCAGCGCCAGCGAGTTGATAACGGTGGCCATCATGCCCATCTGGTCGCCCTTCACGCGGTCGAAGCCTTTCTGGGCCCCTTTCAGCCCACGGAAAATGTTGCCTCCGCCGATGACGATGCCAATCTGCACGCCCATGTCGTAAACTTCCTTTATCTGCCGTGCATAGTCGGCAAGGCGCTGCTCGTCGATGCCCGTCTTGCCGCCAGCGGCCAGGCTCTCGCCGCTGAGTTTGAGTAAAATTCTTTTAAATCTTGCCATAATTATGATGAAATGATGAATTGTATTTCTTTGAAGCCGAAGGACATCAGCGCACCGGACGATGATTCGCGCAACAACAGGTGGCCGTCGTCACTGACGGTTTCCAGGGTGAGGGCTTTCGTCTGACCGTCGGGAAGCCGGAAGAGGTGGGATTCCCCGCGGCGGTAGAGCGCCGAACGATATTCACTTCGCAACGGTTCCCAAGCCAGGTTTTCCACTTGTAACATGGCCCGCGCCGTTTCTTCCGTCACCGCCCGGAGCACTTCCATGCGGTCCACGTCGTGTCCGAGCACCTGGCAAAGCGACACGGGGTTGGGCGCATTGCTGAGAAATCGGCGCTGGTTGACGTTGATGCCCGTGCCCAGTACACATCGCCGCACCAGTTGCCCTTTCAGACGGGCCTCGATGAGCGTGCCACAAAGCTTGCGGTCGCGCCAATAAATGTCGTTGGGCCACTTGATGCTGACGTTGCCAAGATAGGCATCGAGCACCCGTTTCAGCGCCACCGCATTGGCCATGGAAAGGATGAACTGGTTGCGGGCGTCCACATGTTTCGGACACAGCAACACGCTGTAAGTGAGATTCTTGCCGGCCTCACTCTCCCAGGTGTTGGTGCCGCAACCACGGCCCGCCAACTGGAAATCGGTCCACGCCACCGTCATGTCTTCCCCGTTTTCCGGCTCATAGTCCAAAAGGAAGTTGTTGGTGGAGTCCACCTCTTTCAGGTATAGTGTCTTGATGTTCATGGCTATTGCATTGCAAAAATAGCATTTTTCGCGCTAACTACAAAACATTTTGGGCGAAAACTCGGCCACCTTCAGGAAGAACAAGTGGAAATCACTTTTTTCCGGACCTTTCTTTTTGCTTTTTCCCCGTTTTTCCATAAATTTGCATCGAAAAAAAAATGCGAGCCCATGACTCACTTTGAAGAACAGCAAAAGAAAGACGAATACTACATGCGCCGTGCCCTCGACGAGGCGCTGGCCGCTCTTCGCGAAAACGAGATTCCCGTGGGTGCCGTCATTGTCTGCCGCGACCGCATCGTGGCCCGCGCCCACAACCTCACGGAAACGCTGACCGACGTTACGGCGCATGCCGAGATGCAGGCTATCACGGCGGCTGCCGGCGGCCTCGGCGGAAAATATCTTACGGAATGTACGCTCTACGTCACCGTTGAGCCGTGCGTGATGTGTGCCGGCGCCATCGGCTGGGCGCAGATTCGCCGCGTGGTGTATGGCTGCGACGACCCCAAGCGCGGTTTCCGCCGCTTTGCACCCCAGGCTCTGCACCCGCGGGCCACGGTAACCGCCGGCGTGCTCGAGGATGAGTGTCGCCAGTTGATGCAACATTTTTTTCAGTCGAAAAGATAGTTGCCGCCCGGCTTTTCACGGCCTGTAAAGAAAAAATAATCCCCACGGTGCGGAAGATTTCCGGCCGTGGGGATTGCTATGATGTATATCCGTAAAAGGCTTATTTCACCTGAATCACCAGGTACTTGCTGGTGCTCCAGAACGATTGCGGGTTGGTGATGCGGAGGGTGTACTGCTTGTTGGCATCCTGTGCCAGCACATAGCTGTTGGCGGGGTGCGAGGTAAGCATTTTCACCGATTTGGAATAGAGCTTCACCTCCTTGACCTGGCGGATGTCGATCTTGGTGAAGTAGTTCTTGTCGAAGTTGCCCTGCAGCACCTCTCCGTCGGAAAGGATGCGGTGCTCCTTCAGTTCCTTCTTCGTGCCAAACACATACCACGCCGTGTGGAGCTGTGCATCCTGCTCGTTGATGACCTCGGTCTTCTTGGCACTCTCGGTCTGCAACTTTTTGTTGTCGTTGTCGAGCTTGGTGACGGTTTCGTCAAGTTCGCTGATGCGGATGTCCTTGGCTTCAAGCAGTGTTCGCAGGTTGTTCATTTCTGTCTCCTTGTCTTCCATCTGCTTGTTCAGCCCGTCGATGGTTTTCTGAAGCTGGTCCACCATTTTCCCGCCTTCAGCCTTCTGCTCCTCAAGTTGTTTCTGCAGCTTAGCGATGAGTTCACGGTTCTTTTTCATGCGGTCGGAGATGAACTGGATGTTCTCGCGGATTTGCTGTGCCTTGTCGGCCCTTTCGCCACTGCGGGCCACGTTCACGCGGTGCTCGGCCTCGTTGATTTCGCGGAAGCCGTCTTCAATCTCAAGCAGTGTGCCCATCAGGTCGTTGTATTCACGCTCCTTCTGGTCGATAATGCGCTGCAGCGAATCGGTCTGTCCGCCATCGGGCACTACGGGTTCGGTTTTTTTCTGATCACACGCAACCATTGCCATGAGGCAAACGGCCACAAACAATAACTTTTTCATAATGTGCTATTTTTTGTTGATATTGAATTTCCTAAAACGATTTTCAATCAGTTGACGTGAACGCGGGCAGGATAGTTTAAACCGTGGGGCGAAAAAAAGTTTATTTCGGGTTAAATCCAGCCACCACGATGACAAATTCCCCGCGCGGCTCGGTCTGAGTGAAGTGTTCCACCAGCTGCCCGAGCGTTCCCCTCACGGTTTCCTCGTGGATTTTAGATATTTCTCGGCAACAGGCGGCCTGCCGCTCGCTTCCCATGACGTCGGCGAGTTGCTGCAACGTCTTGAGCACCCTGTAGGGACTTTCATAGAACACCATGGTTCGCGTTTCGCTGCTCAGCGCCTCCAGTCGTGTCATGCGCCCTTTCTTCTGGGGCAGGAAGCCCTCGAAGCAGAAGCGGTCGCAGGGCAGTCCGCTGCTCACCACCGCCGGCACGAAAGCCGTGGCTCCGGGCAGGCATTGCACTTCCACGCCAGCAGCCACCGCCTCGCGCACAAGGAAGAAGCCGGGGTCGCTGATGCCGGGCGTGCCCGCATCGCTGATGAGCGCCACCGTCTGGCCGGCCAGCAGGCGCTCCACGATTCCGTGAGCGGTGCCGTGCTCGTTGAACTTATGGTGCGACATGAGGCGGTTCTTGATGTCGAAATGCTTCAGCAGCACGCCGCTTGTGCGCGTGTCCTCGGCCAATATCAGGTCGGCCTCTTTCAGCACGCGGACGGCACGCAACGTCATGTCTTCCAAATTGCCCACCGGAGTGGGAACTACATACAGGATGCCCATTTGGGGGGCAAAGTTACGAAGAAAGGATTGAAATGCAAAAAGAAAACGGGTTTTTCTTTTCATTTCGGGGAGAAAGCGGGATTTTTCTTTTTTAAGAAGGCCTAGGAAAGCCTAGGAAGACCTAGGAAGTCCTAGGAAGACCTAGGAAGTCCTAGGAAGACCTAGGAAGTCCTAGGAGAACCTAGGAAGTCCTAGGAAAATCAAAAAAAGTTTACAAAAAATGCAATGTTTTCCTTTTTTCCGTGTATATAATAATGAAAAAAGGTTTCAACACCCTCGGAACACCCCCAAAAAAAGCAGAACAATGGAACAGAAAACCGATGCACTGATTGACGGCCTGCGGCGCCAGGACCCCGCCGCCTGCCAGCGCCTGCTCACCGACTACGGGGCGGCGGTGTTCCGCTTGGTGCAGCGCATAGTGCCGCGCCGCGAGGATGCCGAAGAGGTCTATCAGGACGTGTTCCTAAAAGCCCTGCGCAGCATAGCCACCTACGACCGCCGTCAGGCTTCGCTGGCCACCTGGCTCGGACGCATCGCCTACAACGAATCATTGAACTTCGTGAGGGGAAAGAAACCGCAAATCATCTATCTTGACGAAGGCAGCATGGGAGCAGAGCGGCTCAGCGACACACCCGCCGACAGCCAGCCCGACGAGCACACCATCCGCCAGCTGGAGGAGGCCATGGAAAAACTGCCGCCCCACGAGCAGGCACTCATCACCATGTTCTACTACGACGGCCTGAGCCTGGCCGACATTGCCTACATCACGGGGTCCGGACCCTCGACCGTCGGCTCGCAACTGTGCCGCATCCGCAAGAAACTCTACCGAATCATTAAAAACCCTATGAACAATGAACGACTTTGAAGCCCTTCAACACGACACCAACCTGCGCGAGGCCGTGGGCCGACGCGAGCAGAAACTGCCGGCCATGCCCAACGGACTGAACGACCGCCTCTTGCAGCGCATGAAAGCGGCAGACACCGCACCGCAGACCAAGGCCCGCACGCCGTGGCTCCGCGCCCTGCGCATCGTTTCGTCGGTGGCGGCACTGTGGCTGGCTGGACTTTTCTTCGTGGTAAACAGTCCCTTCGACAATCACGAAAGCCCTGCCGAAGCCGTTCATGGCGCCGACATCACAAGCCGGCCCCAGGGAAGCACACTGAAAAACGTTTACACAGGCCATCGCCGGCAGCGCCTGCATCAACAAATCAACTACACCCAATTAAGAAAAATGCTCCATGAAAACAAGTAATTTCACCCTGATTTGCCTGGCAGCCGCCATGCTGCTGGCATCGTGCAGCCAAAGCGAAGTGAGGATGCACACCATTGTCCACGAGGACGGCTCGTGTACCCGCGAGGTCAGCTACACCAACGTCATGCCGCAGGAGGTGCGCGACTCGCTATGGGCCGACAGCACCGGCCTTTCGCAACCCCTGCCCGAAACCCTCGTCAACGACAGCCTGAGCCAATGGCACACCGACATCGGGCCCGGCGACTCGGTGACCACCACCTTCAGTCGCCACTTCCCCTCGGCCGGGCAGATGTGCGAGGCCACGCCCCTGCTGCTGAACGGAAGCCGCCTGCAATCGAAAGCCACGCTGGAGAAACGCTTCCGATGGTTCTACACCGAATACACATTCACCGAGGTGTTCAACTGCGTGGGCGACACGTTCCCGCTCCCGGCCACCGACTATGCCGACAAAGAGACAATAAGTTTTTGGTTCACCGGACAGCCCAACCTACTGGAGGGAATGAGCGGAGCCGAGGCCGCGCAGAAGATTGAGGAGGTGGAGCCGTTCGTCAGCAAATGGCTGAACGACAACCTGTTCAAGGTTTGCTTCGACTATATCGAAAGCCATTACGACGCCATCCCCCACCCTCCCGTCAGCCGCGAAAAGTTCGTGGAACTCCACGACTCGTTGTTCGCCACCGTCATGAAGGACATCGACAACATCCTGGACGTGGAGCCGCAGAAATCGTTGCACGACTTCTTCCACTCCGATGCCTACAACGTCTTCTTCGACGACCACTCCCCCTTGGGCGAAGGGCTGAACCAAGAACTGTACAAACGCCTCAACATCCTGTGGCTCAACGCTCCCTACACGCTTTCGATGCCGGGAACGGTCACCGACACCGGCTCGGGGCTCCTCCACGACGGCACCATTTACTATGCGCTGACGGGCGAACGGCTCATCCCCGGCGACTATGTCATCAAGGCCACCTCGCGGGTCAGCCACACCTGGGCCTATCTGGTGGCAATACTGGTCATCGCACTGGCCGTTTTCTCGTTCTTCAAGGGCAGGAAAAAAATAGCCTTTTCACCCCTCTGAAATTGGTAAAAAATATTGACAAAAGCGGCCGTTTTTGGCCGCTTTTGTAACTGCCTGATAATCAGGCACTCAAAAATCTCGCTTCGTTTGACCGCATTTTTCGCCTCTCAAACTTCAAGATCTCTCCTCTCAAAGTGCCAAATCTCTCCTCGAAAATTGCGGTCAAGCCTATGGCAGGTGGATATTTTTTTTGAAATATCTTGACAAAATGATGGGCCTGCGCAATATGACAAATGCCGTTTTCCGCGTAGGGATATACTTCGCGTCTGAATTTTAGCCTACAGCATGGGTACATACAGCGCACGACTCCTTTTTTCCTGCCCTTCCAGCAAGAAAAAAACGCCGCCGGAGGCGATGGAAAAACGTAACAACAGTAACCATTATTTTGCTTTGCCGTAAAGAAATCAAAAAAACTTGGGCCTACTGGTTCCTAATTCGTTTTTTTTACTTATATTTGCACACGAAACAGGCAAGCGCCCTCTCCCCTCTGCTCAGACGACAGGGAGGGAAAGGGCGGGAAATGCCCGTGCATCAAGGAAAAACGGCAATCATGACACAACAGACAATGGGGGAAACGCACCGCCCCGGAAGAATAGAAGTGGTGTGCGGGTCGATGTTCTCGGGAAAAACCGAGGAACTCATCCGGCGGCTCAAACGGGCCAAGTTTGCACGGCAGCGGGTGGAAATTTTCAAACCCTCGCTCGACATTCGCTATAGCGACCACGACGTGGTGAGCCACGACCAGAACTCCATCACCTCGACGCCCATCGACTCCTCGTCGAGCATCCTGTTGCTCACGAGCGACATCGACGTGGTGGGAATCGACGAGGCGCAGTTCTTCGACGACGGGCTGGTGAGCGTGTGCAACGACCTGGCTAACAGGGGCGTAAGAGTCATCGTGGCCGGGCTCGACATGGACTTCAAGGGCGTGCCCTTCGGACCCATGCCGGCATTGTGCGCCATTGCCGACGAAGTGACGAAGGTTCACGCCATCTGCGTGAAATGCGGGGCACTGGCCTACGTAAGCCACCGACTGGTGAAGAACGACAAGCGCGTGCTGCTGGGTGAAACGCAGGAGTATGAACCGCTCTGCCGCGAATGTTACAAAAAAGCCCTCGAAAACGAAAAGAAAGACACCTGAAATATCATCTTAACCCTTTAAATCCATTCAACGTTATGAACATCAAGAAATTGTACCAACTGGCAGGGCTGGCACTTTTTATCCTTGCCCTTGCATCGTGCTCGAAATCGCCCAAGCACGTCAAGCTCATTCCCGACAACGCTATGATGGTGGTGAAAATCGATGCCAAGAAAGTCATCGACGCAAGCGGAGCCGCCAACAACGACAAGCTGAAGAAATTCATTGAGAAAAACCTCAAGGACTCTGAAATGAGCAGTGAGGCAAAGAAACTGGCTCAGGAAATCGTGGACAACCCCATGAACGCCGGCATCGACCTCATGCAACCCCTGTTCATCTTCGTGGACAACTCGGGAAAAGAAGCGCCGGTACTGGTGGGAGCTGTGGACAACAAGAACAAGCTGACCGAAATGCTCAACACCCTGGCCAAGGAGTCGGGAGCCGAGAAAGTGTCGGAAAAGGAAAAACTCAACGTCTTCGTCAACAACAATGTTGCCGTGTTCTTCGACGCTGACATGCTCTACATCACTGCTATTGAGGCCGGTGCAGACGTCAACAAAATGGAAAAGGCCGTGCAGGCGAAGTTTGAAGCCGACGAAAAGAACTCCATGGCCGCCAACGAGGACATGAACAAGTTGTTCGAGAAGCAGGGAATGATGCAAATGCTCGTTTCGGGAGCAGCCCTGGAAAACCTGCCCCAAACGTCGAATACCAAGAATACCCTGCCGCAAGGACTTGAACTGAAAGACGCATCATACATCGTTGACCTCGACATGAAAAAGGGAACGGGAACGCTTTCGTATGAAATTCTGGCAAAGTCGGACAAATGGAAGCAGATTATCGACAAGGGCGATAAGCTGGCACAGCCCATCAAGGGACGCTTCGCCGACTATGTGGAAAAAGACGGCATCGCACTCTTTGCCAACATGAACGGCCAGGAAACGCTGAATTTCTTTAAGGAAATGGGTGCCGACAAGGAGATGGACAAGAACTCCAAAGAAATGTTTGAGAAGGTGATAGGCTCACTCGACGGCGACATGGTGCTGAGCCTCACCGGCTTCAACATGGAGAGAAAAATGCCCGAACTCTTTGCATATATCACAACCAAGGACGCATCGCTCGTGGACTTGGTGGCTCAGATAACCGGAGGCGCGAAAAAACAAGGCGACAACAAATATGAACTGGAACTCGGCGACAACTTCTATCTCAACTTCGGAATGAAGGAAAACGCCACCTATTTCTGCCTCGGCAACGCCGAATCGGCCTTCGCCAAGGCAAAGGCGCCTTTCAAGAAAGAGGACATCAAGGGGGCCGGATCCTATTTCTACGCCAACGCGGCTTTCCTCAACAAGTTCGCCTCACAAATGAACGGACCGCAGGCCGAGAGCGCACTCGAACTGATGAAGCAACTCGACTATGCCGAAGTGACCTATGCTGGAAAAGGAAAGGCAGCCATGAACGTCTATACCAAGGACAAGGACCACACGTTGCTGGAACTGATCATAGACTTCGCGCTGAAAATGGCCGAATAAAAAGCCATGAAAAAGCTGGCGAACAAGCTTTTAAGACAAAATATCGGAAAAGGACAGTTGGCGGGGTTCATCCTCGCCAACATTTTGGGCATGACCATCATTTTGACGGCCGTGCAATTCTATTTCGACGTGGTGCCGCTATTTACCAAGGGCGACAGCTTCATGAGGCCGGGGCAAATCATCATTGCCAAGCGCGTGAGCACACTGACCTCGCTCACGGGGAAAGCGCCGACGTTTTCTCAGGAGGAAACGGAAGAAATTGGCCGACAGCCCTTTACAACGGCCTATGCACCCTTCACACCGTCGCAATTTGACGTCTTCGCAACAATAGGGAGCCGGAAGCTGGGCATGGAGTTCTCTACGGAAATGTTCTTTGAAGCCATTCCCGACAAGTTCATCGACGTGGACCTTTCTCAATGGAAATATGAGCCCGGCTCCGACGAACTGCCAATCATTCTTCCGCGCAACTACCTCAACCTCTACAACTTCGGATTTGCCGGAAGCCGCGGACTGCCGGCCATTTCCGAAGGACTCGTCAAGGCGGTGGGCATACATCTCATCCTGAGCGGAACGGCGGCACGCAAGGAAATGAAGGGGCACGTGGTGGCCTTCTCAAAAAGGCTCAACACCATTCTTGTGCCGCAAAATTTCATGGACGAGATGAACAGAGAATTGTCGCCCGACAGATCGACAAGCCCTTCGAGAATTATCGTGGAGGTGAACAAAACGGCCGACGAAAAAATCAGCAAGTTCCTCAGCGACAACAACTACGACACCGAATCGACCGATGCCGACGCGGCTCGCACGGCCAGCCTCTTGAAAACCATCATCACACTGGTGGGCACCACCGGCGGCGTCATCACGGCGCTGGCGTTCTACGTCCTGCTGCTCAGCATTTTCCTGCTTTTGCAAAAGCATACTGACAAAATCGACAACCTGCTGCTCATGGGCTATACGCCGAAAGCCGTGGGAAAGCCCTACAACCGCCTGGCGCTCACGGTCAACACGCTGGCACTGGTCGTTTCGCTGGCCCTATGCGCCCTGGCACGACAACATTATTTACCGAGATTTGGCGAGCTGTACCCGAAATTCGAGGCCTACACGCTGGTACCTGCCATCGCCGCCGGCCTCATCATTTTCGCCCTTACGTCAATTCTCAACTACTCCGCCATCCGCCGGAAAATCATCAACGTTTGGCACATGCACAAAACGACACCAGCCTCCACAAAAACCTAAGCCTGCATCTACTAAGACCTAAGCCCCTGCGTCCCGTTTGTTGTGATGCCACCTCGACAAAGCCCTCATTTCCCCGTCTTCAACCCCTCAAAACGCGCCAAAAACAAAAAAAAGCCCTAATAATTTGGCCATTTCAAAAAAACATATTACCTTTGCACCGCTTTTATGAAAATGGAAGCATTACACATCGTCTGGTAGATCCGCTAGCTCAGTAGGTAGAGCACATCCCTTTTAAGGATGGGGTCTTGGGTTCGAACCCCAAGCGGATCACGAAAAGGCCGCAGGAAACAGAAGAAATCAGTTTCCTGCGGCCTTTATTTTGGCCCCACCTTTAGGAAGAAGAAATCCCCGGAAGCTGAGGAAACGGCTTCCGGGGATTTTTGCTTATTAAGCCAAAGGGGAAATTACTTCACGATAACCTTGCGGCCGTTGTTGATGTAGATGCCCTTGGTGGGAGCAGCCACGCGCTGGCCCTGCAGGTTGTAGTACACGTTATTGGCGGTCTCAACCTCTACGGTCTCGACGGCGGTGGGATCGATGGTTCCCGTCTTTGTCAGCACGAGCTTCATGGTTTCGAGGTTAACACCGAGTGTGTAGATGCCAGCGGGGATCTTCAATGCCTGTCCACCTTCACTGGTCAGGGAGATTTCCTGTCCGAGCAATTCGTCTGTAACCAGGAAGTCACCGTCGGAAACAGCACCAATGCGGAACGGAGTAATGTAATCCCAGCCGTCAGGATCCTCTGCCAACTTGGTTGTGAAGCTGAAGTATGAGAATCCATCGTTGAGGCCCTTGAAGGTGACGTCCTCAGCGGTGAACTTACCGTCGAGGTATGTCATTTCCACGCCCACGTTAGGAGCCCATCCGTTGTCGTTAGCCTCACCGAGGATGAAGAGTGTCGGGTCGGAGGGCTCGATGCTGCCCGTCTTCTCAACGCCCAGCGTCAACTCATCAGTCTCTGTATTTGCCACGAACTTGAGTGTGTAAATGCCAGCCTCACCGAAATAGTAATCGTTGTTGCTTCCATCTCCAGGAATGCAATACTCATTCCAGTTGTGGTTAGCGGCGGCCTTGTAATAATAAGTCTTTGCAGCCTCTACCACGAAGCCTTCCACTGTCAGTGACCAGATGTTATCTGTCTCCTGTGTCATGTCCATCCAGTTGTTGTCCGTCCAGTCAGTTGTCCATCCGCCGGTTAGTTCACCGGTGATTGACATCACTTCGATGACGAGGGGCTGTACTTGGCCAACGGCTTCAGCAATTCCATAACCGTAAGAGTCCTCAGGGAAATAATAGAATGTAACATTGTAAGTACCTGTAGCTGAAATACTAAGCACTCGGTCATTTCCAAGTTCCCAGTCTCCACTAAGGATGAACTTAAACTTAATATCGCCAGGGGTTAGATCAACGTTCTCATAAGTCTTTGCGTAAGTGAGTCTGTTCTGTTCAGGATCAGGATCCGTCGCCTCACTCAGTTTGTTTTCGTCTTTGCCGATACCATTGCCCCAGGTGCCACCTTCGCCCCAAATGGCTTCGCTGCTGCCCACAACGTGGTAATACTTTTCAATGTGAGCCGAACCTTTTTTAACAGCTGTCGCATTGACAGATTCGTCAGCAGGATTGAAGGTAAATGTCACATCATAGCTTGCCTCTTCGGTGATTGAGAGAATTTTGTTGGCGCCACCAGGATACCAAGCTTCGCCACCATTTTTCACAACTTTGTACTCATAATTGCCAGTGCCTAAACCAACATTTTCTTTCACTAGTTTGTAGGTACCGTCGCCCTGCAATGTCATTTGGTTTTCCGTGGAATTAGTGTCCCAAGCAGAGCCAAGCAATTGAGCGGAACCAGCCACCACATACTTGTCATCGGCCATCGCTTTCTGCGAGAAGCCGAGAGCCAGCACCATGAGTGCCATGCTCATCAAAGTAAAAATTTTCTTCATGCTTTTAAATTTTTAGTTAATAAATAGGTTTAATAAATTATTTTCTTTCCTTTTCTCACGTAGATGCCCTTCTGCGGGGTGGCGTTGCCCTTAAGGGCGCGGCCCTGTAAGTCGTAGAGCGTCTGACTGTCGCGTTGTGCGTCGGCGGCGTTAATACCCGTTGCAATGGTTTGCACTTCCTCCAGTTCGTAGCCCGTGGACCCATTATAATTATAATAATAGGTGCCGGTGGTGAGGCCCTTAATGTCCGAAGTCTGACCATTGGCGGTGTTGAAGATGATGTTCACCTGCTGGGCGTAGGTGTTCAAACGGTGAGTGTAGTACGTCTTTCCGTTGTACGAAAGCGTGTTGGAGAGCGTTATTCCGGGCCATGCGCCGCAAAGCTGTGCGCCGTCGCTGTCCCAGGAGTATAGGTTTGGTGCCGATGGCGAAGCCACATTGACGGTGACAACGGTGGAACTGGGGATGTAGTTCTCCGTCACCTGGCGGTAGCCTGTTCCGCCGTCGTAGGTGAAATAGTGTGTACCAGGTTCCAGTCCGACAATGTCGCCCGTCTGGTTGCCGGCGCCGTCATTGAAGACAATGTTGAGGTTTCCCAATGTGGTGATCGTTGCGGTGTACCACTGCGTTCCGTTGCTTGTGGTTGTGGTCTGCGACATGAGCGTGCCGGGCCAGTCGCCGTTGACGGGTGTTCCGCTGATGTCCCAAGCGTAGAGGTAGGGTGCGCCTTGCGGTGCGAACACGTTGACAATGGTTCTTTCCTCCTCACCCGGTGTCACGTTGTAATTCCTTGTCTGCACGTTGACCACCTGTGAGCCCATGAGCAGTCCCACACACAGTGTCACGCTCTCGTTGAGCACGATGCTTGCGCCACTGGTCAGTTGCTGACTCTGGGCGGTGGGCGTTGTGCCGTCGAGGGTATAAACCAATTTGTCGGTGTTGTTGCTCAGTGCGGTGAAAGCCACCCTGACGGGGCCCTCATATTCTCCCGATGGCAGGCTCACCCACGGCGCGTTGACGCTCTTGCTGAGGTACACGGCAAAGTTTTCCCCGCTTTCCACGAGTGCCATGTCCGTTCCCTCTGAGGCGTCGTACTGTCCGTAGCCGTTGCCCATGAGTATTTCCAGCTTTCCGTTCACCCTTGTCGAGAGACATTCACGGGTGCTGTACTTCACCTCTATGCCACTCTGGTTGGTGACACCTGCCAGATGACGGGCGTAGATGAGCTGTTTGATTTGCGGTTTGAACCTTTTCCAATGCTGCATGAACACACAGGGCGTGCCGGGCATGCTCAGTATGTAGGCATTGGCGGCCAGTTCATTCTGTGTACAGCGTTTGTCACCCTCGCGGTAGGTGTCGTGGTTGTCAACGAAAGTCACTGCCCACCGTGGCCAGTAGCTGTCCCAAATCAAGGCAGCCTGGTCGTCGGGGTAAAGCGACAGCCAGTTGTTGCTCTCGCATGCCTCCTTAAGTTTCCACTTCAGCGGGAAGTCGAAGGCACCGCTCTGCACGTCGCCACTGGAGTCCTGGTTGCCCTGCGCGTTGCGTCGTGTCTGGTCCATCCACCATTTAATGTGGCCCATGCCGTCCCAGCATTCACCGACGGAGAACTGCGGCTTTGTCTTGAAGTTGTAAAGTCCAGTGTAATAGGGGGAGTAACCTTTCACCATGTCGAGACGGAAACCTGCATAACCGATATTGTTGAGCAGGTAGTCAAGATATGCGAGGACGGTTTTCTGCGTGTTCTCAGTCTGGTGTGCAATGTCGCGCGCATCGCTGAAGTCGTCGCCCTCGTCGTTGTAAGGCGACAGGGTGTATCCGTTCTGCGCCGCCCACGCTGCCGTTGCTCCTCCGTCGTCATTAGCGCAGATGTCCTCGGAAGTGAGCATGTAGTTTTTGCCGTCCTGGGCGTTATACTCGTTGGCAAAATTCAGCCATCCGCTGATAGGTTTGCGGTGGTTGAGCACCACGTCGGCCAATATGCCAGTGCCACGCCGCTTGAACGCGGAGGTCATAGACCTCAGTTCTCCCACGTTGCCGAAGGTGCCGTTGTGGTTGAACCAGTGCGTGGGGTCGTAGCCCATGGAGGGATTGCTGCTGGTCTGTCCGCTTTGGGGCACCCAAATAAGATTAAAGAACTCGGCCAGCTCGTCAGCCTGCGCGGTGAGGCTGGTCCACTTGAGCGAGTTAAATTCCTTCCTGATGGAATCTTTCTGGAGGTATGTGGCATTGGCGGGCTCCTCAATCCAGTAAAAGCTTTGGAGCATAACGCCGTCGTAGTTGGAAGGCCACCCCGGACTTTGTGCGAAAGTGCTGGAAGTCATTGCCAGCAAAACAGTTATCAGTGCGTAGTATTTTTTCATAAATTTGGATAAGTTAGTTAAGACATAACCGCACGGGGCGGCAATTTTTTATTCGCTGCAAATTTATAAAAAATATAAATAGGTTGTTTTGTTTTGAATTTAAAAAACATAACTAATCTGTTCAAACGTTTGCACAACCCTGCGTTCTTTTACATTATAACTTGGTTGAAGCAATAGAAAAAAACAGGGTGACAAGCAGAAATCACCCCGACGAAAGCCGAAAAGTGTTTCCGGTCAGAATAAGGGTGAAACAGACACGAAACAATTACGACACATCCGTGCAATCGTTTTAACAGCCGACAAATCCCAACAATTTTCAAATTGACAGGCTGAAAGTATAAAAAATGATAAAATGAAAGAAAAAGGGACGATAAAAGTTGCAGATTTCAGAAAAACAATTTATATTTGCGACATCAAACCTTAATTTATTTATAGGAGGACACAGCTATGATACCAAAACCGAAAATGCACAACCAGGAGGATTTTGAACTTGACAATTACCTCAACGACGACGATGACCGTTACACACCGAGCAGCAACAGCACCATTTGGTACAGCTGACTTTGCGCAAGGAAAAGAGACACAGCGGAGCCGCCATTCCATGAGAATGGCGGCTCCGCTTGTGTTTGCAAAACAATGGTTGCAGCCTGGCTCTGGGGCTCGCTATTTGCGCCAAAAAGGTGGATAGGGCAATGGATTAAAATTGGTAAAAATATTTGACAAAATCGGCAAAAATTTAGTCACCTTGTAACTCATTGATAATCAAAAGGTTTAAAACCAACCAAGGTTTGACCGCAAATTTCGGGGAGAAATCTTCAAGATTTCTCCTCTCGATCTTCAAGATCTCTCCCCGAAATTTGCGGTCAAACGTCTTTAGTGGTCTAAAAAACCATGAAAAATCTTGACAAAACAGCTACCACGGAGAGCATGGACATCTCCGGAGTTTTTAACCACGGACTAACACGGACTTTCATTGATTTATTTTACCACGGAATAACACGGAATAACACGGAATTTAACCGACATTTTTAACCATGGAAAAACACGGACTATCACAGACTATCGGGTTACTACAGTCCATGAAAGTCCGTGTTAATCCGTGGTTATATAAAAATATCGTGGTAATAAAAAAGATAAGTCCGTGTTAATCCGTGGTTAAAAAAAATCCGTGGTTTTATAAAAAACGTGGTTATAAAAAAATAAGTCCGTGAAAGTCCGTGTTAATCCGTGGTTATATAAAAATATCGTGGTAATAAAAAAGATAAGTCCGTGAAAGTCCGTGTTAATCCGTGGTTAAAAAAAACATGGTAAAAAACCGTGGTTAAATCAGCACAGGGCATTGACAATGCCGATGACGAATCCGAGGAGGGCGCCGAGCCACACCACCGCCCTGAGCTCTTTCTTCATGACATCGAGGATGATGTGCTCCTGCTCCATCATGTCCATCTCGTTGATGCGGTTCTCGATGACGCGGCTGATGTCGAGGGCTGCCAGCATGCGCGGCAACCGCTCGTTGATGACGGTGCGGTAGAGCCCCACGGCGGTGGGACGCAGGTTGGCAAGCTGTTCCTCGTGCCCCTTCAGCAGCTGGCAAACGGGCTGGCTGAGCAGGTGAGCGGCCTCGCCGTCGAGCATGGAGGCAGCCATGTCGGCGGCGTGGTGCGCCATGATGTCGTTGATATGGCGGGCCAAGAGCTGCTCGGCAGGCCCCGTGAGCTGTTCCACCATTTTGTTGATGCCCAAAGCGTCGGTAAGTATTCCGCCCATGGTCTGGTGCATCTTCTCCCTTGCCGCCGCCATGGCCTGCCGGGCAATGGTCTGCCCGAGGCGCTCGTCGTTGAGTTTCTTCTCAATGAGCGTGGCCAGCCCGTGGCTGGTCTGCTCGACGACGGCCTGCAGCTCGTCGCGGGTGAGATAGTGGCGGAGCAACTGTTCGAGGGTTTCGCCATTGGCCTGCTGCCGTGCCACCATGCGGTCCACGCTGTCGCCCAGCCGGTTCACCATTTCATCGCTCAGCAGGGTGCGCTCCAGCACGTCGCGGTTCATCAGGTTCTCGCTGATGGCCTGCCCCACGGCCGCGGCGATGCGTCCGCGCTCCTTGGGAATGATGCCCGGCGTGAAAGGCACGTGGATGCCGAAAACGTACTTGGCACGGTGGGGACGGAAGAGCATGCGAATGGCAATCTCGTTGGTGACGTAGCCAATGACGCCACCAACAAGAGGTCCCAGAAGATAAGTGATTTGGAATGTCATGTGTGTGAGAGAAGGGCGGTCAAAAAAATGTCGGACCGTTAATCGCCTGCCAATGCGCCGGTAATTCTTCCCATCTGGTTGGGAATGCGTATTTGTTGCGGGCACTTGGAGAGGCACTCCTCACAATCCATGCAGGCCAGTGCCCACTTCTTTTCGTCGGGCAGGGCGGCCTTCAGTCCCTCGTGGAAACGGCGCTTACGCTCGGCAAAATCGGCGGCGGTGGCGGCGGGCAGGGGCAGTATGTGCGCATTGATGGCCTCGTTGTAGGCCGCAAAGTTGCCGGGGATGTCCACTCCGAAGGGGCACGGCATGCAATATCCGCAAGTGGTGCAGGGAATGGTGGGCACGCCGGCCATGACATCGGCGATGGATGCCAGCACGGCGTTTTCGCTATCGGTACAAGGGTCGAGGGGCGAAAACGTTTCTACGTTGTCCTTCAGGTGGTCCATGCGGTTCATGCCGCTCAGCGCGGTGAGGATGTTGTCGTGGGAACCCACCCAGCGGAAGGCCCAGCGCGCGGGGCTGTCGTCGGGCCGGAGGGCTTTCAGCTGGTCGGCGTGCTCGGGTTGCATCTTTCCCAAGGCGCCGCCACGCAGGGGCTCCATCACCACGCACTGGATGTCGAGTTTATTGCATTTGTTGTAGAGGTACTCGGCGTCGGCGTCGTGCTTCCATCCCCCACCGCTCAGCGAGGCGTGCTGCCAGTCGAGGAAGTTCATCTGTATCTGTACGAAGTCCCAGTGGTAGTCGTCGTTGTGGTCGAGCAGATAGTCGAAAACGCTCACGTCGCCGTGGTAGGAGAAGCCTAAGTGCTTGATTCGTCCGGCCTTGCGCTCCTCGACGAGGAAGTCGAGCATGCCGTTGTCGAGGAAGCGGCCCTTGAGGGTGCCGAGGCCTCCCGACCCTATGCTGTGGAGCAGGTAATAGTCGATATAGTCGGTCTTGAGGCGTTCGAACGACTGGTGGTACATGTTCTTGGAGGCTTCGGCCGACCAGAGACGCTGGTTCTGGTTCGACATCTTCGTGGCGATGTGGTATTTCTCGCGGGGATGGCGCGACAAGGCGTTGCCGGTCATCACCTCTGAGCGTCCGCCCATGTACATGGGTGCGGTGTCGAAATAGTTCACGCCGTGCTCGATGGCGTAGTCAACGAGCTCGTTCACCTCGTCCTGGTTGTTGGGCAGGCGCATCATGCCGAAGCCGAGGAGCGAAATCTGCTCGCCGGTGCCGTGTTGCACGCGGTAGGTCATGTGGTTGCCGGCGGCCGGCGTTTTCTTCTCATCCTGGGCCAGCACGCTGAGCGGTTCAAGGGCCATGAGTGCCACGGCCGAGCCCGCGCCCAGTCCGACGCGCCGCAGGAACTCCCTGCGGCTCATGCCTTTCTTGTTTTCCTTGCTGTTTTCCATTGAAAAAAGTAAATAGTTTATAGATGTTGCAAATATAGTAAAAATCTTTGACACAGGCTCCGATTTCAAACAATTTAACTCTTTATCCCCAAATGGCTGTCAAAGAATGAAGAAACCGAGAGGGACAAGAATGGTAAAGAAACTTTACATTTCCACAATCATTCAAGCGTTTTTCTAACGCATTGATAATCAGCATACATCAAATTCCTTGCAGTAAATTGGGGATTGACTGTCAGTAAAACGTCAATTGACTGCCAGTAAAACGCCAATTGACTCCCAGTAAAACGCCAATTGACTCCCAGTAAATTGCCGTCATACTATCTGATATATACAACGGTTTCTGAAAAAACTTTACATACCGACTTCCGCAAGCCTCACGCAAGCGTCATCATGCGTTAATTCCAAGGCCACATGGGAGCACAAAAAAAGGCGGGCGCGCGCCCGCCTTTTCTCTTAGCGTTGACGTTATTTCTTTTCCCCGGCGGGAGCCTCAGTGGTGAGGCGCACGTTGGTGAAGTAGTAGCGGTGGTCGTCCCAGCCCTCACCGTGGATGGCAAGGCAGCGCGGTGCCAACACATCGGGCAGGCTGGCCACGCGAGTGCCGTTGACGTAGAGCTTCAAAGTGCCGTTGATGTAGGACAGCGCGAAGTGGTTCCAGCTGTTCTTCTTCTCCACATCGCCCAATTTTTCGTAGGTGCCCTGCATCCACTCCTCATTCTTCTTAGGCAGGTTCCAATTCACGTTTTCCTCGGTAATCAGGTTGATTTCCTCGGTGCCAGCCGGTGTTTCGAAGTTCAGGTGGTAACCGGCGTTGAAATCCTCGTCGCCGTTGCAGAAGTACTCAAACTCGAAGGTGAACGCCTCGGGAAGGTAATACTTGCTGTTGCCGGCCACTTTGGGGGTCACCTCGGCGTCGTTGTTCGAGAGGTTAAGCACCTGGCGGTCGTTGAACTTGGCCACTTCGGCAGAACCGTTGTTGAGCGACCACTTGGCGGGGAACTCACCCACCTTGTCGGCGGTGAAGTCGTCCTTGAAGAACACGCCGGTGAAGGGTTTGAAGTCGCCGTTGGCGTAGATGGCTTTCTGGGCGTCGGCCACGGTCTCATCAACCACGATGTCGAGCTTGGCGGGAGCCTCGCCGTCCTCGGTGGCCTCGGCCTCGTCGGCTGGCTGCTCCTCGTCGGTCTGTTCGGTTGCCTGTTCCCCGGCCTCAGCCGTGTCGGCCTTCTTTCCTCCGCAAGCCACCACGAGCGCGAGGCTTGCCATACACAAAATTGTCAAAAATGATTTTTTCATACGATAATAGTTAAATAACAGTTTACAATGTGCAAATATAGGCATTTATTCTGAAATGGAAGAATTTTAGGTGGAAAAACACCTCGGCGAAACCACAAAAAATACTAAAAAACGAGGAATTATGATGCTAATTCAAAAATAAATCGCTAAATTTGCGAAAGAATTTCATTATAACCATTTTTTCAACAAACTACACACTTACGTATGAAAGATTTAAAAATGTACATCAACGGGCGGTTCGTGGAGAGCCGTTCGGGAGAGTGGATTGAAGTGCTGAACCCCTCGACAGAGGAAGTGACAAGCCGCCAGCCGGCAGGCACCGTGGAAGACGTGAACGAGGCCGTGGAGGCTGCCTACGAGGCCCAGAAGAAATGGGCGAAGGTGCCTGCGGCAGAACGCGCCGTTTACCTTCACAAGATGGCCGACGGCATCAGGAAGAACTTTGACAAGTTCCAGGAAATCCTCGTCCGCGAGCAGGGCAAGACACAGGCGCTGGCTGGCGTGGAAGTGGGGGTGACAGCCACTTACTTCGACTACATGGCCGAATTTGCGCGCCGCATTGAGGGCGAGGTCATTCAGAGCGACGCTCCCAACGAGACCATGATTTTAGTGAAGAAGCCCATTGGCGTGGCCGCCGGCATCCTGCCTTGGAACTTCCCCTTCTTCCTCATTGCCCGTAAGGCAGCGGCTGCCCTTATCACCGGCTGCTCCATCGTCATCAAGCCGGCACAGATAACACCGGAGAACTGCACAGAGTTCTGCAAAATAGTGGACGAGAGCGGACTGCCCGCCGGACTGTTCAACGTGGTGACAGGTAAAGGCTCGGTGGTGGGCAACGCACTGGCCAGCCATCCCAAAGTAGGCATCGTGAGCCTGACGGGAAGCGTGGGAGCAGGCGTGAAAATCATGGAAGCCGCAGCACCCAACATCACCAAGGTGAGCCTGGAACTGGGCGGAAAGGCACCGGCCATCGTGTTCCCCGACGCCGACCTGGAGCTGGCTGCACAGGCCATCCTGGAAAGCCGCATCGGCAACACCGGACAGATTTGCAACAACGCCGAGCGCGTTTACCTGCATAAGGACATCAAGAAAGCGTTCACCGACATCATCGTGAAGAAGTTCGAGGCCGTGCGCTACGGCAACCCCGCCGTGGACAAGGACGTGGACATGGGACCGCTCGTGGAGAAGGCTGCCTTGGAGAGCGTCACCAGGAAGGTGGAACATGCTGTGGAACAGGGCGCAAAAATCCTTTGCGGAGGAAAGCCGGCAGAAGGAAAGGGATATTTCTATCCCGCCACGGTGCTCGACAACTGCCGTCAGGACATGGACATCATACATGAGGAGACCTTCGGACCGGTGCTGCCGCTCGTGGAGTTCGACAACATTGACCAGGTCATCGAATGGGCCAACGATTGCGAATACGGACTGGCTTCGTCGGTGTTCACCAAGGACATTGACACCGCCACGCGCATCTGCCGCGAACTACAGTTTGGCGAAACCTACATCAACCGCATGCACTTCGAGGCCATCCAGGGCTTCCATGCCGGTGTGAAGAAGAGCGGAATCGGCGGCGCCGACGGCAAGCACGGCGTGGAGGAATATCTCGTGACAAAGGTGGTTTACCTTGACACACACTACGAATAAACAAACGGCCCAGCCGGCCAGCCACAAATAAATAACCGGGACTTCCCTTTTCGTGGGCAGTCCCGGTTTTTGTTTACTAGGCCGGTTGTATTATACAACGACTCCGCATAAATACGAAAAGCCCGCTTCTTCGGCGGGCTTTTCTTTAGGTTTTCAAATATCAATTACTTACCTTTAATGTCGAGAATCTGCTTGGCCATTTCATTTCCGGGATCGACATCTGCCAGCTTCTGGGCATAGAACTTGGCCTGCGAAATGTTGTCGTTCTGGATGAAGTGGTAGGCCAGGTAGTTGTAAGCTTCCTTCAGGCGACGGGTGTCGGTGGCATTCTTCTCTGCTTTCGGCTCAATGATTTCAATGAGCTGGAGATAGAACTGCTTGGCGGGACCCTTCTTCACGTCGGTGTCGAGCGTATGGTTGATGGTGGCGCGCTGGTGGAGGGCCATCTCACGGGCGTTCTCAAAGCGGTCAGCAATGGTTCCCCATACATCATCGGCATTCTTCAAAGCCTGCGTCTTGGTGGCTTCATCCACGTTATCGTCGTTGGCCTGGGCAATATAAATATTGGCAAGTCCGCGATAGACATCGGCTTTGGCGCCATCGCCCAAGTCGTTGATATAGGCCTTATAGGAATCAACAGAAGCTGCGTAGTTTCCGCTTTCCTTGTAAAGGTCGGAGATGAGCTTGTTCACGTCGTCGCGCTTCTCCTCGAGAGTGTTAAGCTGACGGTAAGCCTGCACAGCCTGCTCATACTTCTTCAGTCCTGCCAAGGTCTCGGCATAGTAGATAAAGTCGTTGGCCTTGAACTTCACGGTGTCGTTTTTCGTAGCAAAAAGCTTGTTGGCGAACTTCTCCGCATTGGCAAAGTCCTTCATCTTGTAGTAGTTGTAGAAGGCCATGCGGCTGAAAGCATTCGACTTACCCTTACGGTCGCCGGCGAGTGCGGCCTGAAGGCTCTTCTCGTGATCGTCGAGCACGAAGGCGGTGAGGGAATAATCGTAAAGGATGTAATCCTCAACATTGTTCAGGTCCTTCACCTTGCTATAGTACTCGAGGGCGGTCTTCAGCCTGTCGTTCTGAGAATACATATAACCGGCAGCGGCATCAACGGGATAGTCGGGCTTCACCTTACGGAGGTTCTCAAGCATTTCAACGGCACCCTTCGGGTCGATTTTCTGATACACACGGGCATACTTCACATAGCCAAGGGCATCCTGTGGGTCGAACATGGTTGCCTGCTGATACCAGCTGGCTGCTTCACCGCCATTGTCCTGATCGGCAGCGATGTCGCCTTCAAGGATATAGCCACAAGCCTTGCTCTTGCCAACCTTGCGTGCCTGGGCAGCATAAAGCTGGGCGTTGGCATAGTCTTTCACTTCCAAGAAAGCACGTCCTAAACCGGCAAGGGCTTCGGGGTTCTTCTTGTTGAGCTTCAGGAACTCCTTGACAGGAGCCTTGATAGCTGCGGCGTTGCCTTTGTTATCAACGATGACCTTTGTGATGGCCTCAACCTGGGGATTGACATCCTGGGCCATGGAGGTGGCAGAGATGCTGAGCATCAAAGCACCTGCGAATACGTATTTGATTGCTTTCATATCCTTAAATGTTTTAATGGGTTAATACTCAAACGTATGACTTTAAGTAAAAGTCAAAGTTTAAACGAACACTGAAAATTATTGTTTATTTACTTTAACGTCTATATAATTAGTACCGGCTATGTAAGGAAGCATGCCTGAACGCTTGATAATGAGCTGGCCTTTATAGCTTCCCATGAACTGTGCAAAACCCCACGGCAGGCCATTGCGCGGATCGTTTAGCAAGGCATAAACCGTGCGGACCAGCGGATAACGGCCATTATAGAGATAATACTGGTAGGGCTTGAAGCTGTTCATATATGTTGCACTGTCGAGTCGGCTGACTGACATTACACGAATATTCTTGTTGAATGTGACATTGGTGGTGTCGCCACGGTCGTTGAGCCAGTTGCTGCCAATGATACCAATGGCATTGGGTGTGTCTTCAACGTAGTCGATGACCTCCTTGCTGGTCTTCACTGCCGTGATATTCGGGCTGTTGATGGGTTTGCCGTCAAGGAGCGAGTCAACACAGAAATGCACCGTGCTTGACTGCTTGTTGTCGAAACAAACAACGATGTCGCCACGTTTGGAACCCGGGAACAACTCACTCCATTTAGTAACCTCTCCGCCAAGAACACGCTTTACATCCTTGACTGATATACAAGAATCATTATTGGAGTTGTTGATGATGAGGGCAAGACCATCACGGGCCAAAGGGATGGCACGCGGCATGAACCCCCTGGCTTTCAGGTTGTCGTACTCTGTCTTTGAGAAATCCCTTGACGTAACGGCAAGATAAATGCTGTCGCTGAGCAGAAGGTTGACCGCCTCTATCTCATCAGTATAAATAGGTGTGAGGTGGGCATCCTTGTAAATGCTCTCAAAGACTTCTATTTCATCATTAATGATGGGATTAAAACTTTCGTCGGCTGCGAAAGTAATAGAACCAGACGAATAGGTGTCCGTTCTACTATTTTTCGGTTTGTCCTCACAGGAGGACAAACCGAAAATAAATGAGAATCCTACGAAAATGTAGAATAAGTTCTTGTACATTATAAACTTACGTAACAATATTACTGGAGTTTGAATGTAACAGGCACAGTGTACTTCACACGTACCGGCGAGCCGTTCTGCTTACCAGGAATCCACTTCGGCATGGAACTTACAACGCGTTCAGCTTCCTTGTCGAGCGAGGGGTCAACCTTCTTTACAGCTTTCACATCGGTTACCGAGCCGTCCTTCTCAACGACGAACTGCACGATGACACGACCTTGAACGCCATTTTCAGCTGCGACGACCGGATACTTGATGTTGCTGCTCAGGTACTGCATAAGTGCTGACTGACCACCGGGATAAGAAGGCATCTGCTCCACAACGTCGAACACCTTGTTGTCCTCAGCAGGGGGAGGTGGCGGGGGAGTTTCTTCCTTGATTTCTTCCTTGGCTTCAAGCACTTTACCGCCGACTTCATCGTTACCTTCAACAGTGAAGGCACCGATGGCCTTGTCAGACTTCTCAACTTCGTCAAGCTTAATTTCTTCCTCTTCCTTCACTTCATTGTCTTTCTTAATGACAGGTGCGGTGAACTTGATAGAAGATTTCACTTTCTCAACTTCAATCTTTTCGGGCTCCACCTTCGGCTGTTCCACTTTCTCCACCTTCTTGGCCTTTTTCTTGGCCTCTTCGATGGCGGAAAGCTCCACGGCCTGTGTGTTAGCCACTTCGCTTTGCTCGTTGATGAAGTTAATAAGTTTGATGCCTGCAACAGCCAGCAGTCCAAGTATCAGCACGATTAACATCGACTTAACGTTTCGCGAAGAAGTGCCTTTACGCAGCACGTATGCTCCGTAGTCCTTGTTCCTATTTTGGAAAACGAGGTCGGCCCATTCATTGGCCACGAGATCAATTTTTGCCATTGTCTTTACATTTTATCGTGTTCAACCGTGTTACTTGATACCACGTGCTTCGAGGAGCTTTTCGTCATCCTCGTTGATTTTGTCAATCACGTATGTACCAATGCTGCAAATCTGCATTTCATCGAGAGCATCAACCATGTTCTCATAAGTAGCCTCGTCGGTGCACTTGATGATGATGGTCATTGTGGGAACCTTTTCAGGGCCGTTATAGTCGCTGAGTTCACCCTTTTTGATTTTTGCCAGTTCCTTGTCATAGATGGAGTCCACCATACCTGTTGACAATTTTTTCTGGTCGAGGGCAATCTTAGCCTTCATGATGTCGGCCACGGGGGTTGAACCGTCTTCAGTGACGTGCTCGATGAGCACTTTCCTGATGCCATCGCGTCCCCAAGAGGTTTCCTTCAGGCAGCTGGGGTCTTCGTAGTTGGGAATACCGTCAACATGGTAGATTTTGTTGTTTCCAGCCACATAGATGGTAATTGTCTGCGAAGCCTTAGCGGCGTTACGGTCTTTGTCTTGAATGTTCTTATCATTGCTCGGCATGGTCAAGTTCATGGTCTGCGGTTTAGACAGAGATGTACAGAGCATGAAGAAAGTGATAAGAAGCATCATCATGTCCACCATGGGCGTGAAGTCCACTCGGGTGCTGAATTTTTTCTGCTTACTTGCTTTTTGCTTTGCCATAACTTATTCCTCCGAAACATTTTTAAGAGCAGTGATGAGATAGTAGCGGTTACGGTTCATGTCCTGAAGCTCCGAAAGCATTTTCTTGATAACCTTATAGGGGGTTTTCTTGTCAGCCTTGATAGCCAGTTTCATGTCTTCACCGTTTTCTTCAAACGCAGCATTCACCCAGTCCTGGAATTCGCTTTGTCCACCATTCACACTATCGGTAGGAATACCGAGTGTTTTCTGATAGTCATTAAGTTTTTCTGCATCCTGAGTGAGGAATTCGCTGAGATTTTGCATAGGAACGCCCACGTTGGCGGCTCCTCGTCCCACTTCGAGCTGTTTTCCGGTCAGGGTTACTCCGTATTTGGATGACATGTTCATGAACAATGCCTCCATTTTTGCGGGAGTATCCATTCCAAGGAAGGCCCTGCCCTCGTTATCGACGAGGATTGTAAGGACGTTGTTCTCTGGAACCTTGATTTCCGATACCGATGACGGTGTGTCCACCCTTACCGCCTCATTCTTCACGAATGTTGATGTCAACATGAAGAATGTGAGCAAGAGGACCATCACATCGGACATAGGAGTCATGTCGATCCAGATGTCGGCCTTCTTAATTTTTACTTTACCCATAGTTTTAAGATTTTAAAGGGGTTAGCAAAAATTAAGCTTCTTCAACGTGATTTGTTTCGTATGTCTGGGCAATGGTATAACCAACCTCGTCGAGGGCGTATGTCAACTTGTCAATTTTGTTTGAATAGTAGTTGTAGGCCACAACTGCGAACCACGAAGTCAAGATACCCGATGCCGTGTTCACGAGGGCCTCAGAAATACCCTGAGAAAGAGCGAGGGAGTCACCACCGCCACCAGAAGCCAAAGCGGCGAATGAACGTATCATACCGACCACCGTTCCGAACAGAGCGGTAAGAGTACCGAGGGTAGTGATAGTAGCGAGGATAGGCATGTTCATCTGCAGGGTGGGCATTTCGAGCTGAGTTGCCTCTTCGTGAGCCTGCTGGATTTTAGCCACCTTCTGTGCTTTCTTCAGTCCGGGAGTGGTTTCCATCTCCTTGTAAGCCTTGAGAGATGCGCCAACAACGTTGGCCACAGTTCCGCGCTGGTCGTCGCAGAGCTTCTGAGCCTTAGCGAAGTCACCGGCAGCGAGGGCAGCCTTGATGCTTGACACGAACTTGGGGAGTTTTCCCTTTCCATAAGCGGTGCGGAGGGCAAGCCAGCGCTCAACGCTCAGAGCAATCACAGTGAACAACAGGGTGATGATGACAGGCACCACGATACCGCCTTTGTAGATAAGGCCGAGGATGCTACCGTCTTTCACGGCGTTCTCAGGATTGTTGTCGATGAAGTTAGCGGGATTACCCATCACAAACTTGTAAACGCAGACTGCTGCGATGAAACATGCGACGATAATCCAAATAGCTGCTTGAACTCCTTGGAAGCCCGTTGATTTTTTGGGGGCTGCCTTTGCTTGTGTAGTTGCCATAATTTTTTTTAATTTTTAGTTATTAATAAATTTAAGTTTGAAAAATTTCCTTGTTGTATGTTCAAACACAAATCACATTGATTGATTTCTATGCGCGGTTGTTTTAAATAGACCTCGCAAAGATAGCAAAACTTATGAAAACAGCATCGGTTTTAATAAACTTTAACCCTTAATTTGTATCAATTTGGCTTTCTCGATGCCTTTCACCCCCCTTGTAGGGGCTTTGTCAAGCTAATTTTGCCAGTGTCTGAGCAATTCTTTTCATGGCCTCACGAATGTTGTCGTCGCTGGTGGCATAGCTCATCCGGAAACACTGTGGCGAACCGAAAGCATCGCCTCCCACGGTTGCCACATGGCCTTCTTCGAGCAGGAACATGGCCAGGTCCGAGGAGTTGTTGATGGTTCTTCCGTTATAACTCTTTCCGAAGAAGCTGCTGCATTTTGGGAAGAGGTAGAACGCCCCTTGCGGCACGTTCACCTCGAGGCCGGGAATCTGGCGTGCCAGTTCCACGATGAGGTCGCGCCTTCTCTGGAACGCCTGTCTCATGTCTTCCACGCACTGCTGCGAAGCCTCGTACGCCTCGAGTGCTGCCATCTGGCTCACCGAGCAAGGCCCGCTGGTATATTGTCCCTGCAATTTGTTGCATCCTTTCACAATCCACTCCGGTCCTGCCATGAAGCCGATTCTCCATCCTGTCATGGCGTAAGCCTTGCTCACGCCGTTCACCACGATGGTCCGCTCGCGCATGCCTTCCACAGCGGCAATGCTGGCATGAGCACCGGTGTAGTTGATGTGCTCATAGATTTCGTCGGCAAGCACAAAAAGGTCGTCGTATTTCTTGACCACCTCGGCGAGCCGCTCCAGTTCATCTTTGGTATAGACACTTCCCGTGGGGTTGCTGGGCGAACAGAGAATGAGCATCCGCGTTTTGGGGGTGATGGCATCCTCCAGCTGTTCGGGAGTTATCTTGAAGTCCTGTTCAAAGGTTGCCTCCACTGTAACGGGCACACCACCAGCCAGTTTCACCATCTGTGGATAACTCACCCAGAACGGTGCAGGAATGACGACCTCGTCGCCGTCGTCCACCAGTGCCATGACGACGTTGCACACGCACTGCTTGGCCCCGTTGCCCACAAGGATTTCATCGGGCCGGTAGTCCAGTCCGTTCTCGGTCTTCAGTTTCCGTGCGATGGCCTTCCTGAGGTCGGGATAGCCCGGCACTGGCGAATACTTTGAGAAGTTGTTGTCAACAGCCTTTTTTGCGGCTTCCTTAATATGTTCCGGCGTGTTGAAGTCGGGCTCCCCCACGCTCATATTGATGACGTCCACCCCCTGCGCTTTCATTTCGCTGCTTTTCTGCGACATGGCGAGCGTGGCCGACGGTGCCAGCCTGTTCAGGCGGTCTGAGAGTTTTGCCATTTTTTATAATTGTCTTTATACTTGTGCAAAAGTACGCATTTTATTCATAATAACGAAAAAAAAGCGACATTATTTCTTAAAAAGTCGGAATTTTGAATAATTTTGTTTTTTCCCGACAGGAATTATTACAGGTGCAGGTTGTGCCCCATTCTGTCTTTTTTCGTCTTCAGGTATCTCAGGTTGAAGGGATTCGGTGTCACCTCAATGGGTATATTTTCCACAATTTCAAGGCCGTAAGCCTCCAGCCCCACCCTTTTCACGGGGTTGTTGGTGAGCAGCCGCATTTTCTGCACGCCGAGTTTCCTCAATATCTGCGCCCCACAACCGTAGTCACGCTCGTCGGGCTTGAAACCAAGATGCACATTGGCCTCCACGGTGTCGAGGCCCTGTTCCTGCAACTTGTAGGCCGCTATTTTGTTCATCAGTCCTATGCCCCTGCCTTCCTGCTGAATATAGACGAGTGCCCCTTTCCCCTCTTTTTCTATCATCTGCATGGCCTTGTGGAGCTGTTCTCCACAATCGCACCTCAGGCTTCCGAGGATGTCGCCTGTGGCGCACGACGAATGCACCCTCACCATGACGGGTTCCTGCTCTTTCCATTCTCCCTTGATGAGTGCGAAATGCTCCAGTCCGTTGCTCACCTGCCTGAAGGGAATGAGCCTGAAATGCCCGTATGCGGTGGGCATGTCCACCTCTTCGCCCATCTGCACGAGCGAGTCTTTTTTCAGCCTGTAGGCAATGAGGTCTTTGATGGTGATGATGCGCAACTGGTGTTTTTCGGCAAAGACCTGCAGCTGTGGCATTCGTGCCATGGTGCCGTCTTCGTTCATGATTTCAATGAGTGCCCCCGCGGGGAACAGCCCAGCCAGCCGGCACAGGTCGATGGCGGCCTCGGTGTGTCCGCTACGTTTCAGCACCCCGTTGTCCTGGGCATAGAGGGGATTGATGTGTCCCGGGCGTCCAAAGGTCTGCGGAGTGGAAGCGGGATCGGCCAACGCCCTGATGGTGGCGGCGCGGTCGTGGGCCGACACACCCGTGGTGCACCCTTCCAGCTTGTCGATGGTCACGGTAAATGGTGTGCCCAGCAGCGAGGTGTTGTCCGAAACCTGGTGCGCCAGCCCCAGTTCCTCGCATCGCGAGATGGTGGTTGGTGCACAGAGCACCCCCCTTGCATGCCTGAGCATGAAGTTCACCATGTCGGGGGTTATCTTTTCCGCGGCACAGATGAGGTCGCCTTCATTCTCGCGGTCCTCATCGTCCACCACGATGACGAATTTGCCTTCTGCAAAGTCTTTCACGGCATCGTCGATGCTGCTCAGTGTGTAGTGTGGCATAAGGTATTCTTTTTTACACATTATTATATATATAAAGGGGCAGGGCCGAGAGGCCGTCACTGCCGCGCCCGCCGTTCCTCTTCCATCTGGGCAATGCGCCCCACGATGGCCTCGTTGGTCTGGCGGATGGTTCTCAAGTCTTTCATCAGGCGGAGGCGGAACCGCCACATGCGCAGATAGAGGAACAGGCCCACCGGCACGATGACCGCCGCCACGATGTTCATCCACTTGCGCTCAAAGGGCCGCGTGTGGGCCTTCACCGACACCACGGGGTAATGGTTGAGCTCGGTAAGGATGAGGCGGTCGCGGGTGTTCGACAAGTCGTCGATAACTAGCTCCATTTCCTCGCTGATGCGTTCTATCTCGTGGTCGGGGGCATATTTGAAGAACACTTTCACGGGGTTGGGCATGCGGAGCAGCTTGTGAGCATGGGCGTATGCCTCGGTTTCCTGGGTGATGCGGTTCAATGCCACGGCATCGTCGGCATAGTGGGGTGACTCGATGACCACTTCCTTGGCCACCACATTTCGTTTCAGCCTCAGTCCCAGCATCTTGCGCACCACATTCCGATAAAGGTCCATGTTGAACACCACCGAGTCGTTGTTGGCCTTGTAGGTGAAGAAAACAGCCACCGGCGCGAGTACTGCCGTGGCGATGCCCTTTCCGAACCATACAGCCCACATTCCTCCGCGCGCCATTCGGTAGCCGGCGTTGTCGAAGATGTAATAGACAATGAACACCAGCACCGAGATGATGACCGGAATGCCCAGTCCACCCTTTCGGATGATGGCGCCCAGGGGTGCTCCTATGAAGAAGAAGAGCAGGCACGAGAAAGCCAAGGTGAACTTGTTGATGGCCTCAATGTTGTGCTGGCGGATGACCTTGTCGCCGTCGCTTGTGATGAGGGCCTTGAACTCGGTGTCGGCGACGGCCATCTTCACGCGCGAGAGGGCCTCGGTCATGGTGCGCTGCTTCTGCTCGGGCGACAGGCGATTGAACACGGTGTCGATGTTGAAGCTCTTCGTGGCCGCCATCTGCAAGGCCCTGAGCGAGTCCTTGGCCGGCAGGGGGCGGTGGTGGAAGTAGATGACCTTCGCGTCGTTGTAGTAATGATAGCCGAGGCTGTCGAACTTCTCGTCGATGGAGTCCACGTCGTGGCGTATCTGCGCCAGGCTCTTGCCGCGGGCATTGTTCGAGAGGGCACCGGCATCGGCCATGTTGAAGTCGGCGTCGAAGTCGAGCACGATTTTCTTGCTGGCAAACGTTTCATGGCGGTAGGGCACGGCGGCACTTCCGCTGATGTTCTGGCTGCGCATGTTTTCAAACCACTCGCCGTTGTAGAGCGTCAGCACCAGGTGCTTCTTCTCGGCCGTGCTCTGCATCATGCCCGAGTCGGCCACGATGATGGCGGCATCTTCGTAGCTGCCGCTCAGGCGGTAAATCATCATGCCGTAGAGCATTCCCGTGCGCGTGTCCTTTTTCTGAACATAGAGGTTGGTGTTGGGAATGCCGTCATAGAAAATGCCCTCGGGAATTTCCAGTTCGGGGCTTTTCTGCTTCATCGAGAGCAGGAGCTGGGTGAACGACATGTTGGCATCGGGTCCCACCACGTTCTGAAAGTAGAACGAGCCGGCCATGATGAGCAACGAGAGGACCACCAGTGAACGGAAGGCCTGCATGAGCGAGATGCCGGCCGCCTTGATGGCTGTCAGCTCGGAGCTCTCGCCCAGGTTGCCGAAGGTGATGAGCGACGACAGCAGGATGGCCAACGGCAATGCCTGGGGCACGAGCATGAGGCTCATGTACCAGAAAAACTGGGCCATTACGTCCATGGAGAGACCCTTGCCGATGAGTTCATCGACATATCGCCACAAGAACTGCATCATCAGCACGAACTGGCAGACAAAGAATGTCGCCACGAACAGCAACAGGAACTGCCGCGAGATGAACAGGTCGAGCTTCTTTATTCTAAACATGAAACGTTATCTCCTAAATGCCGCCCTCGGGCTCTTTTCTTGCAGGACGCCATGCACCTGCCATGATGCGCACCTTTGGAACATGCGGCAAACAGTGTGCAAAGGTACTACAAAAGATTGAAAACGGCAACGGGCGGTGAGGATTTTTCCTCTTGAGCGTCTTTTTTACCCGTTTACAGCCCTGTGGAATGGTGCAGCTGGTCGAGGTTTTGCTCCCAGATGTCGTTCAGCGCATCCACATCCTCGGGCAGGGCATGGTCGGTGATGATGAGCACATAGTCGCCGGTGACGTCGCTCCGCTCGATGGCCAGCTCCCAGTAATTGTCGTCGGCCGACGGCTCATCGTCCCATATAAAGCGCACGCACCGGCCCCTCACTTGCTCGGCCATGGTTGCCGTGCGCGTTTCGTGAGCCCCCCAGGGTTCGCCCCAAGTGAAGCTGAGGCGGTTGCCCTCCTGCGTCACCTCGTCGGCAATCCACTTCTGCAGGCCGCTATCGGTGCTCAACAATGGCCAGATGATGGAGTGGCTGCGGCATTTCAGCGGCTGCTCTATTCTTATTTGTTTCTTCATCAGTGTAGTCGGTTGATGGGTGATACATTGGGTTGACGGCACAAAATTACGTTTTTTCATCGGAATGACAAAAAAAAGAAACAAATTATTTTGGTCATTAAAACTTTTTAATTACCTTTGCACCCGCAAATCGGGAACACAGCCCTTTTTGCACAAATGGAGGCGAGGTAGCTCAGCTGGTTAGAGCGTCGGATTCATAATCCGGAGGTCGTGGGATCGTGACCCACCCTCGCTACGAAAAAGGGAATCTTCGCAAAGAAGGTTCCCTTTTTTTGTACCCGTAGCGTACGTTTTCGAGCCAGGCACCGACTGTAAGAAGACTGCGCCACCGTCTTTCGCAAAAAGTTCGACGCTTATAGGAGTTGACGCTTATACGAGCCGACCAATAGGAGCCGACGCTTCCAAGCGTCGGAGTATATTTTTATGTATTTGGTTAGTCCGACGCATATAGGAGCCGACGCTTCCAAGCGTCGGAGTATATTTATTTGTGTTTGGTTAGTCCGACGCTTGGAAGCGTCGGCTCCTAATGTGTCGGCTCCTATAGGATTCGGAGTTTTTTGGTTAGTCCGACGCTTGGAAGCGTCGGCTCCTAATGTGTCGGTTCCTATAGGATTCGGAGTTTTTTAGTTAGTCCGACGCTCGGAGGCGTCGGCTCCTATTAGCGTCAGTTTCTACACTTGTCGGCTCCTTCTACTAAAACTTTCGGTTCCTACTTGCTGTTCCATTTTATAATACCGAAAAAAGATGGGTAAGTGGGTGGGGTAAATTTGGTAAAAATATTTGACAAAATTGCGTAAAATTTGGCGGTTTCGTAACACATTGATAATCAGAGGGTTTAAAATAATCCGGGGTTTGACTGCAAATTTCGGGGAGAAAACTTCAAGATTTCTCCTCTCAATCTTCAAGATCTCTCCTTAAAATTTGCGGTCAAACTATTTTGGGAACTGGAGTTTTTATGAAAAATCTTGACAAAAACATTTCATCGTAAAAGCGGTGTGGAGCAGCCAGGTTCGGGTGGTTTTTGTCCATGTTGCACAGGCAAGAAGTAAAAAAAGCGTTAAAATATTTGGAAGAGGGCGCAATAATCATTATCTTTGCACCAAATTAGGCTTGGTATGCCTTGACAAAAAGATGGGAAAAAGACATGGAAAAACCCGCAACCGCCGAGGATTGCAGGTTATTACTTTGTGCATAAGTACCGCCATGGTGCTGGTTCTGGCAGGCATGGTGGTGATGAGCGTGCTCATTGCCCGCAACCTTTCTATATATATGAAAGAGAACGTGCGCGTGACGATGATGCTCAGCGACGAGATGACGCAACCGGAGGCGGAGCGCTATTGCGCCGAGCTACAAAAGCGCCCGTATATCAGCACCCTGAATTTTATCAGCAAGGAGCAGGCGCTGCAGGAACTGACGAAGGCGATGGGCGCCGACCCCACGGAGTTCGTGGGCGGAGAGAGCCCCTCGCTGGCGAGCATTGAGCTGCAACTGAAAGCGGACTATGCCAACAGCGACTCGCTGAAATGGATTTCACAGGAGTTGAGGAAAAACGCCAAGGTGCAGGAGATAACCTACCCGCGCGACCTGATGGACCAGGTGAACCGAACGCTGGCGAAGATCAACCTTGTGTTGTTGGCGCTGGCCGTACTGTTGGCCGTGGTGTCGTTCACGCTCATCAACAACAGCATCAAGCTGGGCATCTATGCCCGCCGCTTCTCCATCCACACGATGAAGCTGGTGGGGGCGTCGTGGAGTTTCATCCGCAGGCCCTTCCTCAGGCAGAGCATCGCCATCGGCTTGGTGGCGGCGCTGCTGGCCATCATCGTGCTGGGATTGTGCGTGTATGCGCTATACCGCTACGACCCGAACGTGCTGACGGTGATCACCTGGGGCGACCTGGCGCTGACGGCGGCGGCGGTGTTGGTGTTCGGCCTGCTCATCACGCTGCTCTGCGCTTATATCTCGGTGAACAAGTTCCTGAGAATGAAGGCAGGGGAACTTTATAAAATTTAAAAGGTGAAAAGGTTGCACGCCCCTGTTAATTTGAAAAGTTGGAAAATTGAAAAAGGAGCACGGCACAGTTTAGATTATAATAAGGTAGCCCTGCGGCCATCACTATTGTCTGAACTCCTCAACTCCTGAACTCCAAAAAATAAAAAATATATGGACAAAAAGAACCTGGCCTTTGGCCGAATGAATTTCATCCTGCTGGCCGCAAGCATGGCAGTGGTCATTATCGGACTGGTGCTGATGAGCGGCTCGTCAACAACCGACGAACAGTACAACCCAGAGATATTCAGCGCCATGCGCATCAAGGTGGCTCCGCTGGTCACCTTCGTGGGCTTTATTTCCATCATTGTGGCCATCTTGTGGAAGCCGAAGAACGACCGCAGGGAAACGGAATTAAACAACAAGGAATAAGCGATGGATTGGCTGGAAGCACTTTTGCTCGGTCTCGTGCAGGGACTGACGGAATATCTGCCCGTGAGCAGCAGCGGGCACCTCACCATCGGGCAGGAACTGCTGGGAGTGAGCGGTGAGGACAACCTCGCCTTCGACGTGGCCGTGCACGTGGCAACGGTATTGAGCACGCTCGTGGTGCTCTGGAGCGAGATAGTATGGCTGGTGAAAGGCCTCTTCAAGTTCAAGATGAACGACGAGATGAAGTACATCATCAACATCCTGGTGTCGATGATTCCCGTGGGAATCGTCGGCGTGTTCTTCAAGGAACAGGTGGAAGAAATCTTCGGCTCGGGACTGCTGGTGGTGGGCATCATGCTGTTGGTGACGGCCACCCTGCTCATCTTCACCTACTTTGCCAAACCCAGGCAAAAGGAGAAGATCAGCGTGAAAGACGCTTTCATCATCGGCGTGGCTCAGGCCTGCGCCGTGATGCCGGGATTGTCGCGATCGGGGAGCACCATCGCCACCGGCCTGCTCCTTGGCAACAAGAAGGAGAAGCTGGCGCAGTTCTCGTTCCTCATGGTCATTCCGCCCATCCTCGGCGAGGCTCTGCTCGACGTGGTGAAGACGGTGAAAGGCGAGGATGTGTTCGGAGAAATCGGCACTCTGCCACTGGCCGTGGGATTCGTGGCCGCATTCCTGTCGGGATGCTTCGCATGCAAATGGATGATCGGCATCGTGAAAAAAGGAAAGCTGGTGTATTTCGGCATCTATTGCGCCGTGGTGGGTGCCATCGCTATCGCATACAGCCTCTTTACATAACAAAAGTCATCTTTACAAAGCACCGTGAACTTCCGAACAGGGGTAATACTGCCTATCAACAAGCCCTATGCCATGTCGAGCTTCGGGGCACTGGCCCATATCCGCTATCTGCTGACCAAGAGGATGGGATATAAGGTGAAAGTGGGCCATGCCGGCACGCTGGACCCGCTGGCAACGGGAGTGCTCATCTTGTGTACTGGAAAGAAAACCAAGGAGATAGAAACACTTCAGGCCCACGACAAGGAATATGTAGCCACATTGCAGCTGGGAGCATCGACGGCGAGCCACGACATGGAGCACCCCGTGGACCTCGTGACGGGCACCGACGGCATCACCAGGGAAAGGGTGGAACAGGTGCTCAAAGACTTCACAGGCGACATTGAGCAGGTGCCGCCGGCCTATAGCGCCGTCTGCGTGAACGGCAAACGCGCCTACCAGCTCAGCAGGAAAGGAAAGGAGTTTGAAATCAATGCCAAGACCGTACATATCGACGATATAGAACTGCTGCACTTTGACCCCGAGCTCATGCAGATGAGCATCAGGGTGAAATGCGGCAAAGGAACATATATCCGCTCGCTGGCACGCGACATCGGGGAGGCGCTCGACAGCGCGGCATACCTTACATCGCTGTGCAGAACACGGAGCGGAAACACACGCATGGAAGATTGCATCACACTGGAAGATTTTCCGGCATGGCTTGAAAAGCAAGACATAGAAGGTTAAACAAACAACAGATATGAAGCTATCACAGTTTAAGTTCAAACTGCCAGAGGAACTCATCGCACTCTATCCCCACAGCATCTACAGGGAATTTGAAAACGAAAAGGGTGAGAAGGAGACCTTCCGGATTACACGACGCGACGAATGCAAATTGATGGTCATTCACCGCAAGTCGAAGACCATCGTCATGCACAAGACCGACAGCGAGGGGAACACGCTGAAAGACGAGCAGGGCAACCCGGTGTTCCTCGACTTCCGCAACGTGCTCGACTATTTCGATAGCGAGGACGTGTTCGTGTTCAACGACAGCAAGGTGTTTCCGGCAAGACTCTACGGCACAAAGGAAAGGACAGACTCGAAGATTGAGGTGTTCCTGCTGAGAGAACTGAACAGGGAAATGCGCCTGTGGGACGTGCTTGTGGAACCGGCAAGGAAAATCCGCATCGGCAACAAGCTCTTCTTCGACGAAAGCAGCACCATGGTGGCCGAAGTGATTGACAACACCACCAGCCGCGGAAGAACGCTGAGGTTTCTCTACGACTGCCCGCACGAGGAGTTCAAACGCGAACTCTATGCCCTGGGCGTGGCTCCCCTGCCCCACTACATTATCGACCACCGCCCCGTGACCGAGGATGACCTGGAGGACTTCCAGTGCATTTTTGCCAAGAACGAGGGCGCGGTGACGGCTCCCGCCAGCGGACTTCACTTCTCGAGGGAGATGATGAAGCGCATGGAGATAAAAGGCATCAACTTCGCTTTCATCACCCTGCATTGCGCATTGGGCAATTTCCACAACATTGAGGTTGAGGACCTTACGAAGCACAAGATGGACTCTGAGCAGATGTTCATTGAAAAGCCTGCCTGCGACATGGTCAACCGCGCCAAGCAGGAAGGAAAACGCGTCTGCGTGGTGGGCACCAGTGTGCTGAAAGCTACCGAAACGGCCGTGGGCACCGACAAACTATTGAAGGAATACGAAGGGTGGACGAACAAGTTCATCTTCCCGCCATACGAGTTCGGCGTGGCCGATGCCATGATTACCAACTTTTACCACCCCATGTCAACATTGCTCATGGAGACGGCGGCTTTTGGCGGCTATGACCTGGTGATGGAGGCTTACGACCTGGCCGTGAAAAACGAATACATGTTCGGCTGCTACGGCGATGCCCTCCTCATCCTTGACGACTGATACCTGATTCTTTTTTACAAAAATGACACACACCGCCTACCTGGGCCTTGGCTCCAATATTGGCAACAAACAGCAGAACATAGGGAAGGCCGTGGAGAAAATCAACGAGCTGATTGGCACCGTGGAGTGCCAGTCAGCTCTATTTTTTTCAAAGCCCTGGGGGTTTTCTTCCGACAACGACTTTGTGAACGCCGTGGTGAAATGCACGACGGCCCTGTCGCCGCGCGAACTTTTACATGCCGTGCAGAAGATAGAAAAAGAACTGGGGAAGACCACGAAGTCGCGGAAGAACATCAATGGCCGGCTACTGAAGGGAGAAAGCTACCGCGACCGGATAATAGACATTGACATCCTGCTCTATGACGACCTCACGGTGAACGAGCCCGACCTGCAAATCCCCCACCCGCTGATGGCCGAGCGCGACTTCGTGATGGTGCCGTTACGCGAGATACAAGAAAACGAAAAGAACGAGGCGCAGTGACCGTTGCCTCGTTCTTTTCGTTTTGGTAATCAACTATTTGCGAAGCTCTTCGGAGTTCATCATTTCTGGTGTTCTTTCATATAATCACGCGGCGACATGCCGTAGAACTTGCGGAACATTGTTGAGAAGCTGGCGGAGTTGGAGAACCCGCATGCATACATCACCTCTGTGACATTGTGGTGTTGTGAGGCCAGCAGATTGGCGGCCTGTTTGAGTCGCAGGTTCCGGATGAAGTCATGCGGCGTCTGGTTGGTCAGCTCCTTCATCTTGCGGTGCAGGTGTACGCGGCTGATGCCCACCTCCTGGGCTATCATGTCAACGCTCAGGTCGGAGTTGCTGATATTTTTGTTGATGACGGCCATCACTCTTTCGAGCAACTTCTCGTCGGGCGACTTCATCCTCACCTCGTCCACCTTGTCCTCCTGGCTTTCGCTTCCCGTAAACTTGTACCTCATCACCTTCCTGGAATTCAGCAGGTTATAGATGGTTCGCTTGAGGATTTCCATGTTAAACGGCTTCACGATATAGGCATCGGCACCCGTTTCCAGTCCTTCCAATCGGTCTTCCTCGCGGTTCTTGGCCGTAAGCAGAATGACGGGCACATGGTTGGTGTTGACATTGTTCTTGATGCGCGAGCAGAGGGTGTGGCCGTCCATTTCAGGCATCATGACATCGCTGATAACGAGGTCGGGCACCTCTTGCAAGATGGTAGGCAACGCTTGTTTGCCGTTGGTGAAGCGTTTCACCGAATAATCGGCCTGCAACTGAGAAATAAGGTAATTGGCAATTTCGTCGTCGTCTTCCACGATGACCAGTTCCACCTGTTTTCTCACGACATTTGGAGCACCGGCCCCCACTTCGTTTTCTTCTGCACTTACTTCGTCGTCATCTTCGGGCAGGGAGGCGAGTTCCCACACCTGGCTTTTTTCTTCCGTTTCATCCACGTCGCCGGTCATCATTTCCTCGGGACTCAGGTGAGCATTGCCGAGGGGCAGGGTGATGACGAACTCACATCCTGTCTCCCCTTCATTGTTATGAACGGTAATGGTGCCATGATGAAGCTCCACGAGCGAGCGGGTCAGGTCGAGGCCGATGCCCGTGCCAATGTTGTTCTCGTTGAAGGTGTTGGCACTTTGGTAGAACCTTTCAAAAATCTTTTCCAGCTTGTCGGGCGGAATGCCGATGCCACTGTCTTTCACCGATAGCACAGCCTCTTTCTCATTGTGTTTCAGGCTGATGTCCACGACACCTCCCGGCGGTGTATATTTGAAGGCATTTGAAAGCACGTTCATCACCACCTTGTCGAAGTTCTGACGGTCAATCCAAACGGGCAACTTCTCACAATCGTGATTATAATTGAGCGTGATGTTCTTCACCTTTGCCTGATGTCCGAAAAGAGAATGCACGTCGCCCACGAACGACACCAGGTCGGTTTCCCTCATGTGCATGGCCATCAGTCCCTTGTCGATTTTCCTGAGGTCCATCATCTGGTTGATGAGGTGGAGTATTCGCTCGGCGTTGCGCTTGATGATTTCATAGACGTGGTGGCGTGCCGGGTCGCTGTCTTCCTTCATGAGCGAGAGCAACGGGGCAATGATGAGCGTCATGGGCGTGCGAATCTCGTGGCTGATGTTCATAAAGAAACGCAACTTTGCCTCACTCATCTGCTCGGCATGAATGTGCTCTTGCAGCCTCAGCCGGTCTTTCTCCTTCTTCCTGCGGCTCTTCACCAGCTGGTAGGCCGTGGCGGCAAGGATGAGCAGATAGGCCAGCATGGCCCACCACGAAGCATACCATGGCGAGTGGACCTTCACCACAAACTCCTTCACCTCGGTTTCCTGCTGGTTGTTCCTGGCTTTCAGCCTGAAGCGGTAGGTGCCGGGCGACAGGTGGCTGAACGTCACTTCGTTGACCCCGGCCGGCAGTCGTGTCCACTCCTCGCCGTTGATGCTATATAAATAAATAAGGTGGTCGGGGTTGTCGTAAGTGAGGGTTGAGAAACGAATGCTGAACGAGTTGTCCGAATAGCTCAGGTCAAAGCGGTCGGAAACCACCACGGTGCTGTCGGTAATGGTGTAAATTCCCGACTTTGCCCCTGGCACCACCTGCGTGTTTTCCACTACGAACCCAGTCAGATAGACCTTAGCTTTCCAGTCCTCCTGTTTCACCTCTGATGGAATGAACCACGAAATGCCTCCCGTTCCTCCGAAAATCAGTGCTCCTCGCCTGCTCTCTCCCACGGCGCCGTCGCTGAACTCGCTGCTCTGCAGGCCGTTGTCGAGGTAATAGTTGATGGTGGTTCCCTTTTCGGGATTGAAGCAGCACAGTCCTTTGTCGGTTCCCAGCCACATATTACCCTGCCGGTCCATGATGATGGAGGCGATGCCGTTGGCGGGCAGTCCGTCCTGCGTGGTGTAGTAGCGGTCTTTATGCGTGTGCAGGTCATACATGTATAATCCGTCGTTGGTGCCCAGCCACACGCGGTCTTTGCTGTCGGCATAGACGGCGCGCGAGAACGTGCCGTAGTTGGGGCTGTTGCCCTTGAAGGCCGTCGTCCAGCTGTCCTTCTCTATGTCGTAGCAGCACAGTCCTGTGCTGCTGGCCACGAACAGCCGTTTTTCGTCGGGCGACAGGCAAATCTTGCTCAAGTAGTTGTTGGGCAGGCTGTTGACCTTTCGGTCGTGGTCGGCGCCCTTTGCCATTTTATAGACTTTCACCTCGCCCGTGTTCAGGTTTTTCCTAAAGAGTCCCATGCCCATGGTGGCAATCCACACGTCGCCGTTGCTGGCTGTAGCCAGTCCGAACACGTTGCCGCTCCTGCCTATTCCCAGGTCCTCGGGATGCCAAGTTCCGCTGGCCTTGTCGAGCCATCCAGTTCCCTCGCCATAGGATGCCATCCACAAATGGCCGTTCTTGTCCTCGGCCAATGCGAGGATGGTTGACGGGCAGTTGGAATAATGTTTCGAGGTCATGGCGTTCTTGTCCACCTCATACAGCCCGTCCTTGTCGGTGCCCACCCAGATGTGTCCTTCGCTTCCAATCAGCGTGCTGGTCACGCAGTTGGTGCCTATGATGTTGCGGTCGCCCAGGCGGTAGCCCATATAGCCGAAGGGCATGCGGTCCTGTGTCTGCATGAACACGCCTTTTTGGAGCAGTCCCATCCACACGTTGCCGGTGTTGTCTTCCAGGATGGAATAGATTTTCGACTTATCAAGCTTCACGCTGGGGCTGTAATAGGGATTTTCGGTCAGTTCATCGGTCTTTGGGTTAAAGATGAAGAATCCTCGGCCATCGCATCCCAGCAGCAGCCGCCCGTCGCTCTTCACGGTGATGGTGGTGATGGGCAGTCCTGCGGTCTTCTCCACAGCCACGAAACGCCGGCCGGGTTCGTCAAAACGATAGATGCCACGGCCTTGCATGGCCAGGTAGATTTCGCCCTGTCGGCACTGCACCAACTCGCGGAGCATGGAACGTTGCTCGTCGTCTTGGAAGAATTTCGTTTTCCGCCCGCCGTCGGTCATCACGATGCCGTTGGCCTCGGTAATCACCCAGCAGCGTCCGCGGCTGTCCTCGGTGATGCTGCGTATGTAGTTCTCTCCGCCGTCGATGTCCTTCAAGCGCGTCGTTGTAAGGTCGCAATTCAGGCGCATCAGTCCGAAGCCCGACGTACAGGCCACCGGTGTGCCGTCGCGCAACAGTGCGAGGCTGTTCACAAACGTGCGGATGGTGTCACCATGCTCGTCGGTCATCTGGAAGTCGCGGAACACGCTGCCGTCGTAGGCCTGCACATTGTAGTTGGTGCCTACAAAAACGCGGCCCTGGGGCGACTGAATGATGCAGTTGATGTAGTTGCTGCTCAGGCCAATCGACTCATCCTCCTTCTTGAAAACCTGGAACTGGTAGCCGTCGTAGCGGTTCAGTCCGTTGCGCGTGCCCACCCAGATGAACCCCGTAAGGTCTTGGTAGATACATGTAACAAGGTTACTCGACAAATGGTTATCGGCATTGAACAACTTTCCCGTTTGCGCTTGGCAAATAAGGTGTGAGGAAAGTAACAGACAAAGCAGTAACAGTATCTTCTTGAATGTAAATGTAGTCATGTTGTTAGTAAATAGCATGAAATGACGGTGCAAATGTACTGAATAAATGTCAAAAGAACAAGAAAAAATGATAAAATTTTGCATCAAGTAACAAAAAAGGTCAAAAAAAGTGTCAGATATCGGAATGGTACAGGGGGAAAGCGGCCCTTGCTCTTTGTCCCGGCCTTGCCTTACCCGCCAACTACCGAGTGGGCACCTAAGCATGGAAGCGCAGGGCCGGATATCGGATAACAAATTTTGAAATTATTCAACGTTCGATTGTTCCAAAATCACTCTTGTTTCGATGGATAGCGGCATAGGTAAAAAACGGTAAAAATATTTGACAAAACAGGCTGCTTTTGCATCGCTTTTATAAGTCATTGAATTTCAGTCATTTGAAAAGTGCTTCAAGTTTTACCGCAAATTTCGGGTGGAAATCTTCAAGATTTCTCCTCTCAATCTTCAAGATTTCTCCCCGAAATTTGCGGTCAAGGCTCTTGGGGTGTTCAAAAAACCATGAAAAATCTTGACAAAAACGCTGCGCTAAATGATAAATGATTCATGTTTCGCTTTCGCTCAACTTCTTGGAGTTACAGGAGTTCAGAAGTTACAGGAGATAAAATGCTTTTAAATTATGAATTTTTAGTTATGAATTATGCACGGCAGCAAAAACTCATAACTCATAACTCAAAATTAATAGTTCTGAAGGCTCCCTTTTCGTCAGTTTGCAGAGGCGGAAGTATTGTCTGAACTCCTGTAACTTCTGTAACTCCTGAACTACATCAACTTGAGAAAGTTGAGTAAATGAAAAATGATAAATGATAAAGCGAGCAGCTCATGGTTCACTCTTTGCGAGAACAGAGTTCGGGACTGAAGCCCGGGCTGAGAATATGCGAAACTCATAAAAACTGAATTGTCATGAAACATGTAAAGCATAAAAATCGTATTTTCCTATACATTTTATATAATATAAATGTAATTTTCCACAAGGTAGGCATACGGCCCTTATGTTACATGATGCAAAATTTGTGTTGCTAATATATAAAGGATATTAAAAAAGAGTGAGTACCTTTGCAAGCATATTTTTCAAACCAATCAATAATCATGAATAGTTAAAGTATGAAAAGAAGCAAAGACAAACTCTTGCACTTTCTGCTGGCGACTGCCATGATGCTGCTTATGGGCTCTCAATCGGCCCTGGCACAGCGTGCGACCGTCAGCGGAAACGTGTCTGACCAGACAGGCGAACCCTTGATTGGCGCCACGGTCAGCCTGAAGGGAGATGCGAAAGTTGCCACGATTACAGACTTCGACGGCAACTTCAGTCTCAATGTGCCCAATGCCCGTTCTGCGGTGTTGGTGATTAGCTATGTCGGCATGGTCACCCAGGAGGTGGTCGTTGGCGGCAAGTCGAGCGTGAAGGTCGTCATGCAAGACGACTCCAACATGCTGGAAGAAACGGTGATTGTGGGCTACGGCCAGCAGAAGAAAGCCTCGGTGGTGGGTGCCATCACGCAGACCACGGGCGAGGTGCTGGAACGTGCCGCCGGTATTACCGACATCGGCGCCGCCCTGACCGGTAACCTGCCGGGCGTGGTGACCATGGCCTCGAGCGGTATGCCTGGCGAGGAAGAGCCGAAGATTGTCATCCGCGGCGTCACCTCGTGGAACAACAGCGACCCGCTGGTGCTCGTCGATGGCATTGAGCGACCCATGTCGAGCGTTGACATCCAGTCGGTGGCCAGCATCTCCGTGCTCAAGGACGCCTCGGCAACCGCCGTCTATGGTGTGAGGGGTGCCAACGGTGTCATCCTCATCACCACCAAGCGCGGACAGGAAGGCAAGGCCCAGATCAGCGTGTCGGGAAATGCCATTATGAAGGTGCCTTCAAAACTGCCCGACAAGTACGATTCCTACGACGCCCTCGTGGCACGCAACTCGGTCATTGAGCACGAGTTGAACCTGAAGCCCGAAAGCTGGGCCTACGTGCGCCCCATGAGCTTCATTGAGAACTATCGCAACCAGACAACGGTGGAGCAGCGCGAGCGCTACCCGAACGTGGACTGGCAGCGCGCTTTGTTCGAGGACTATGCCATGTCGTACAACGCCAACCTCAACGTCAGCGGCGGTACGAAGTTCGTGAAATACTTCGCCAGCGTGGACTTCGTTCATGAAGGCGACCTTTACAAGGACTTCGGCAACGGGCGCCAGTATCCCACGGGTTACAACTTCAACCGCGTGAACGTGCGCTCCAACCTCGACTTCAACATCACCAAGACCACCGTGTTCAAGGTGAACATCTCGGGTTCCAACGGCAAGCAGATGTCGCCGTGGAGCAACAGCGTGAACAACGAATGGCAGATTGCACAGCAGTGGGCCGGTGTGTACAACATTTCGCCCGACGCCTTCCTGCCCAAGTACAGCGACGGCTCATGGGGTTACCTGCCCGGTTCCACCAACGTGAGCAACGCTGCCGTGAGCATCGCCCTGGGCGGCACGCAGTACATCACCAACACCCGCATCAACACCGACTTCGTGCTGGAGCAGGACCTGAGCTTCATTACCAAGGGCCTCAATGCCCGCGGCTACATCTCCTGGGACAACGTGTTCCGTGAGGACGGCCGAGGCATCAACGACCTTTACAACGACCCACAGTACAAGTGGATTGACCCCATGACGGGCGTGGCCAACTACAAATCGCCCTACGAGGCCTACGACAAGCTGGACTACACGCAGGGCAACAAGTGGAGCACCAACGGCGGCACCGTGCAGAACTGGGCCACCCAGCGCAACCTGAACTACTCAGTACAGCTCAACTGGGCACGGCAGTTCGGCAAGCACGACGTGACGGCCATGGGCGCCTTCACCCGACAGGAGAACGCCTTCGGCTCCGACATCCCCCACTACCGTGAGGACTGGGCCTTCCGCGCCACCTATAACTTCGGCGGAAAATACGGCATCGAGTACAACGGATGTTACAACGGCTCAGAGAAATTCTCCTCCGACAACCGCTTCGCCTTCTTCAACTCCGGCGGTATCAGCTGGATGATCAGCGAAGAAGGATTCATGAAGAACCTGCGCGAGAAACACATCATCGACATGCTGAAACTGCGCGCCAACTATGGTGAAATCGGTGACGACAACGTGCAGGGCAACAACCGCTTCCTCTACATGACACAGTGGGCCTACGGCGGACAATCAACCCTCGACATTACACAGAGCGGCGGCGACAACCCCTATAAGTGGTACCGCGAAGACGTGGTGGGCAACCCCAATGTGCACTGGGAAACGGTGAAGAAAACCAATGCCGGTATTGACTTCAGCTTCCTCGGCGGACTCATCACCGGAGCCTTCGACCTCTATAAGGCAAAGCGCGTGGACGTGCTCGTGCCCGGTTCACAACGCGCCGTGCCCGCATACTTCGGACAGTCGCCCGTGACGGCCAACCTCGGTGAAGTGGAAAACCACGGTTACGAACTGGAACTGCGCTTCAACAAGGTGTTTGCCAACCAGATGCGCGTATGGGGAAATGCCAGCATGACCCACTCCGAAAACGAAATCAAGATCAAGGACGACGCCCCGCTGCTGCCCAGCTACCGCAAGGAGGCCGGCTATGCCATCGACCAGGTGCACACCTATCTTGACAAGGGCTTCATGCAGAGCTACGACGACATCTACGGCTCGCCCAAATACGACAGCAACGACCTCCTGAAACTGCCCGGCGACTACTACATCGTGGACTTCAACGGCGACGGTAAGGTTGACAGGGTGAACGACATGGTGCCCTACGGATACTCCGGCATCCCCCAGAACACCTACAACGCCACCGTGGGCTTCGAGTGGAAGGGCTTCAGCTGCTTCGCCCAGTTCTACGGAGTGACCAACGTCACCCGCGACGTCACCATGGTAAGCTTCTCCGACGTCATGCTGGCCAACGTGTACGACCAGGGCACCTGGTGGTGCATCGACCACAACGGCGACAACGTCACACCGCGCTTCAACGCCAAGCTCGGCGACGACAAGCTCTATCACGGCACGCAGTTCCTTTGCGACGGCAGCTACGTCCGTCTGAAGAACGTGGAAGTGGCCTACACCTTCAGGCAGCCCTGGATTCACAAGCTGGGCATGAAAGACCTGAAAGTGTTCGTCAGCGGCAACAACCTCTGGGTGTGGACAAGAATGCCCGACGACCGCGAATCGAACTTCGCCGCCAACGGCAACGCCGGCAACGGTGCCTACCCCACCATGAAGCGTATCAATTTCGGTGTAAAGTTCAATCTTTAAATAAGGAGCAACAATGAAAAAGCATTTTAATCAATATATCGTTTGGGCTTTCGCAGCAGTAGCCTTCTCTTGGGGGATGGCATCCTGCACCGACTACTTGGACAAAGAACCCGACTCCACCGTGGGAGAGAGTGAAGCCTTCAAGAACTTCACCAACTTCGAGGGATTTGTAGAGGAAATCTATAACTGCATACCCAACAAAGAGTCCTGCTACTGGTGTACGAGCTTCAACTGGGGCGAGGACGAAATCATGAACGCCGGACTGGGCGACACCCACGTGACGGCACACTTCGACCTGGGAGACTACCGCCATTGGTACGACGAAGGCGACAAGGGCGGCCAACAGAGTTGGCTCAACCGTCCGGGCTCCAATCCCACTTCGACAGACAAGTTCAGCCACTCGCTGTCAGGCCACGCCTGGTACTGCATCCGCAAGGCCAACATCGGCCTGGCCAATCTCGACAAGATGACCGACTGCACCAAGGAAGAGAAGAACTTCATCAAGGGCCAACTGCTCTTCTTCCGCGCATGGTGGCACCACCAGCAGATGGAATGGTGGGGAGGCATACCTTACCTGGAGGAAGCTCTGCCTGCCGACGCTCAGTTCAACATGCCGAGGCTTTCGTTCCGCGAATGTGCCGAGAAGTGCGCTGCCGACTATAAGGAAGCCGCCGCACTGCTGCCCGACAACTGGGATAACTCCACCATCGGTAAGAAGACCTTGGGTAAGAACGACCTGCGCATCACGAAGGCCTGCGCACTGGCCTATGAAGGCAAGGTGCTGCTCTGGGCCGCTTCGCCGCTGAACGTGGTGGGTGCCAAGTTGGGCGCACTGAAGAGCGGAGAGACCTATTCCTATGACGCAGAACTGGCAAAGAGGGCTGCCGACGCACTGGGACAGGCCATCGCCAACATTGAAAGCGGAGCCTCACCATACGCACTGGCAGAGTACAACTATGCCCCCGACGACGCCGACAACCGTCCGAACTACGGCATCTACGACCATGTCAAAGCCAAAGGTTCCAAGAGCAACTACTCCGACATCTTCCGTACAACGGGTGAAAGTTGGAAAATGCCGGGAAGCGTGGAAGCTGTCATGCGCGGCCCCATGCCCGACATCAACGGTTCTAACTGGAACTTCGCCAAGCTGTGGGGACCCAAGGTTGACAACCTCGTGGAGCACGACGCCATCATCCACATGCCCACCGCCAACTATGTGAACTACGCCTATGGCATGGCCAACGGCGAGCCCATCCTGCTGGCCGACGGCTCGTTGAACCCCGAGTCGGGCTTCGACCCCACCCATCCTTACAAAGACCGCGACCCGCGCTTCTATCACGACATCATCTTCGACGGCTTTAAGTTCCTGCTCACCAAGCCCTCAGGCGCCGATGCCCCATCGGCCATCTACCAGTACATGGAGATGTTCACCGGCGGAAACATGGTGCCCACCGGCAACCCCGAGCGCAACGCCAACGGCAGCCGCACAGGCTACTACTGCCAGAAGCTGGTGCCCCACCAGTGCAACAAGTTCGACGGCATGTACAACTGGGGCGGTGCCCTGCAGACCTATCTGCCCTACATGCGCGTGGCCGACATCTACCTGCTCTATGCCGAGGCCGGAGCCGCCGCACAGGGTGCCAACTACAAAGCCAGCTGCCAGCGCACTGCCGTGGATGCCATCAACGTGCTCCGCGACCGCGTGGGTGCAGGCCATGTGGCCGAACGCTTCCTCACCAATCAGAAGCTGTTCATCGACGAGGTGCGCCGCGAACGCGCCTGCGAGCTGGCCTTCGAAGGCTTCCGCTGGCAAGACCTGCAGCGCTGGCTGCTCCTCACCGAATATCCGTACAACGTGAAGACCCGCGAGGAATTCAAGCGCGTAGGCAACTACGACTATGAAAAAGAAGACCCGCGCAACGCCGAGGTGACCGGCTTCGACCCCGTTATCAAGAACGGAAAGGAAACCATCATCGTGGAGCGCAAATTCGGCACCAAGCACTACCTGCTGCCGCTGAAGGAGAGCGAGGTTTACCTCTATTCCGAGTACTCACAGAACCCCGGCTGGTAATCTTTTAAGTGAACTATTAAAACTGAAAAGCAAAAAGTTTTATGAAACATAATAAATATATCATACTGTCAGCCCTCCTGGCACTGCCGGCCTTCACGCCCGCAACAGCTCAGATTGACAAGGAGGACACCGAACAGGTCAACGTGGCCTTCCGCAAGGTGGCCAAGGAAGACATCCTGGGCGGAGTCTCCAGCCTCAACTACAGGGAACTGACGGACAAGAACTATAACACCTACAGCCTTGACAACATGCAAGGCTACGTGGCCGGTTTCAACGGCGCGGGCATGTGGGGATTCACCGACCATCTCGTCATCATCGACGGTGTGCCTCGCGAGGCCAACAACGTTCTTCCCTCGGAAATCGAGGAAATCACTTTCCTGAAAGGCGCACAAGCCGTGGTTCTCTATGGCAGCCGTGCTGCAAAGGGCGCCATCCTCATCACCACCAAGCGCGGACACGTGAACGACGGGCTGAACGTGGAAGTGAGGGCCAACACCGGATGGAATGTGGCAAAGGCATATCCCGAATACCTGGGCTCGGCCGAATACATGACACTCTACAACGAGGCCCGCGTCAACGACGGAATGGCACCTCTCTACAAGAATGAACAAATCTACAACTATGCAAGCGGAGAAAACCCGTACCGGTATCCCGACGTGGACTTCTACTCTTCCGATTATATTAAAAAGGTGTACAACCGCACGGATGCTTCCGTAGAAATAGAAGGCGGCAACGAGCGTGCCAAGTTCTACTCGAACGTGAGCTACTACCGTCTGGGCGACTTCCTGAACTTCGGAGAGGCCAAGAACAACTACACCGACCGCTTCAACGTGCGCGGTAACGTGGACATGCGCATCAACCAATACATCACGGCCTACGTGAATGCAAATGCCACTTACTACAATGCACGCTCGGCAGTGTCGAACCAGGACGGCGACTACTGGGCAACGGCAGCCGTATGGCGCCCCAACCGCGTCAGCCCGCTCATTCCCGTGTCGTACCTCGACCCCAACGCCATCCAGCCGCAGACGGCCTTGTCGTCATCGAGCAACATCATCAACGGCATGTTCCTCGGAGCAGGCTCGGCAAAGGATGACTGGACAAACATCTTCGCCGACTACTACGCTGCCGGAAAGAGCACATGGACCAGCCGTCAGTTCCAGTTCGACGCCGGCGTGAATGCCGACCTCAGCAGCGTGCTGAAGGGCCTGAGCTTCCATGCCATGGTGGGTGTGGACTACGCCACGAGCTATTCGACCTCTTACAACAACGACTACGCAACGTTTATTCCTGCGTGGAGCAACTACAACGGCCCGGACCTCATCCTCTCGCTCGACAACCACAATGCGGTGGACAAGAAGTCGGGAAAACAGAACGTAGGAGGTTCCACCGACAACCAGACCATTGCCTTCAATGCCCACTTCGACTACAACAACACGTTTGCCGATGTTCACAACGTCAGCGCCATGTTGCTGGCCAACGGCTTCCAGCAGTCCAAGTCTGGTGAATACCACAAAGTGAGCAACGCCAACCTCGGCCTGCTGCTGAACTACAACTTCGCCCACAAATACTACGGCGAGTTCTCGTTGGCAGCACCCTGGTCATCGCGTCTGCCCGAAGGCAACCGCTCCAGCTTCTCGCCCTCGTTCACCCTGGGCTGGAACATCGCTCGCGAAGCCTTCATGGAGGACGGACTCTTCAACGCCCTGACACTGAGTGCCAGCTACAGCAACCTGAAGACCGACCTCGACATTGAGAACTACTACATGTACCTCGGCACTTACCAAAGCGGCGGATGGTTCGACTGGAACGGTCTTACCGGTTTCTCACTCTATCAGTCAAAGCGCGGTGCCAACTCTGCTTTCGGATTCCTGAAACGCCAGGAAATCTCAGCATCTTTGCATGCTGAACTGCTGGAGCGCGCACTCAGCTTCGACGCTTCGGTCTTCACCAGCACCCTCGACGGCGGCATTATCACGGCTGCCAACCAGATGCCGAGCTACTTCAAGGTCTATTATCCCGAATCGTCGTTCCTGCCCTATTTGAACTACAACAAGGACAAGCGCAGCGGCTTCGACCTTGCCGTGAAGTACAAAAAGAACTTCGGCGACTTCGGCTTTGAAGGCGGCCTCAATCTGACCCACTACACCACGGAGGCAACAAAGCGCGACGACACCAATTATGCCGACGCCTATCAGTATCGCGAGGGCAAACCCCTCGACACCCTCTGGGGTTACGAGTGCCTGGGCTTCTACCAGCAGTCGGAATTCGACGAAAACGGACTTCTGCTGGCCGACCTTCCCCAGCCCGCCCTCGGCGCAACTGTAAGTCCCGGTGACCTGAAATACAAGGACCAGAACAACGACGGCATCATCGACTCGAAAGACCAGATTGACCTGGGCAAGGGCGGATGGTATGGAGCTCCCACCACGCTGGGTGTCAACCTCACCTTCAAGGTCAAGAACTTCACGCTGTTCATGCTTGGCATCGGCGGCTTCGGCGGCCACGCCTTCAAGAGCAACAGCTACTGGTGGATTGCCGGCGACAGCAAGTATTCGGCTGCTGTGCGCGACCGCTGGACACCTGAAACGGCCAACACGGCCACCTATCCCCGTCTGCACGTTTTGAGCGGTGCCAACAACAACACCAACTCTGACTTCTGGATGTACTCTACCTCTCGTTTCGACCTCGCCAAGGTCCAGCTGACCTACGACTTCCCCAAGTCCATCATCGGCAACGGCATCGTTAAGGGTCTTTCACTCTATGTCAGTGGAAACAGCCTGCTCACACTCGCCAAGGAGCGTGAACTCTTGGAAATGAACGTCGGCAGCGCCCCGCAGTCCCGTTTCTACAACCTTGGTGCAAAAGTATCATTCTAATTTGAAAAAGGAATACAGACATGAAACTTAAGAATATCATTCTTTTCGGTACCGTTTCCGTAGCGCTGACATCCTGCGACGACCTCTTTGAGCCCGCCCTGGAAAACAATCAGGACATCTCTCAGATGTACACCGACCCGCAGTTTGCGCGTGGCATCATGGACAACGCCAACCTGGTGCTGCCCTACGAGGAGAACCCCACCAACATGACGGACGTGGCAACCGACGATGCTGTCTCCAACGACAACGACAACAATTATCTGAAAATGGCCCTGGGCACATGGACATCGAGCACCAACCCCATCAACCAGTGGGAAACGCGCTACCATGCCATCCAGTACCTCAACCTGTTCCTCGAGAACGCCGACAAGGTATTGTGGGACTACTCTTCCGAAGCCCTCAACCAAATGCACATGGACAACTACAAGGGCAATGCCTACGCCCTTCGCGGACTCCATTTCTTCTATCTCCTGCGTGCCCACTGCGGCATGGTTGACGGAGAGCTGATGGGTGTGCCCATCCACCTCACCTCAGAGGACGGCGGCTCCGACTTCAACCAGCCCCGCAACACCTTCAAGGAGTGCATCGACCAGATTATGTCCGACTTCGATGAAGCCCTGACCTACTTGCCCACCACTTACGGCGACGTCACCTCTTCTGCCAACGTTCCTGAGAAATACAGGTCGATAGGCGGTGGCGAGGACGATTACAACCGTGCTTTCGGCAAGCTGCAGCGTGGTAAGATTGACGGCCGCATGATTGCAGCCTTCAAGGCTCAGGTGGCTCTCTTTGCCGCTTCGCCCGCCTACGCCTCGGCCGGTGCCATGAGCTGGGAACAGGCCGCCCAGTATGCTGCCACCAGTCTGAGAAACATCGGCGGCATCGCAGGCATGGATGCCGAAGGATGGCGTTGGTTCAACAATGTCAGCATGATTGAGAGCTTTGCCTTCGACAACCCCGACCCGCAGGAAATCTGCTGGCGCGGTGTGGTGGGCGACAGCTACAGCGTAGAGGAAAGCAACTATCCTCCCTCGCTCACCGGCAACGGCCGCGTGAACCCCACGCAGAACCTTGTCGATGCCTTCCCCATGGCAAACGGCTATCCCATTTCCGAAGGTGCGTCGGGCTACGACCCCAGCAATCCCTACGAGAACCGCGACCCGCGCCTGAAGGCCTACATCCTTGTCAACGGTGAGACCATCGGTGCCAACAACACGGTCATCAACACGGCTGCCGACAACGACGAAACCCTCGACGGCCTGAACCGCGAGAACAAGAAGTCAACCCGCACGGGCTACTATCTCCGCAAGCTGCTCCGCAACGACGTGAACCTGAACCCCGCTGCCAACAAGCGCCATTTCGGTGCCCGCATCCGCTACACCGAAATCTTCCTCGACTATGCCGAGGCTGCCAACGAGGCACAGGGTCCGAAGGCCAACGTGGGCGGTGCCAACTTCTCTGCTTACGATGTCATCAAGGCCATCCGCGAGCGCGCCGGCATCTGCAAAGGCACTGCCGACCCCTATCTCGACAGGTGCGCCCAGAGCAAGGAGGCCATGCGCGAACTCATTCGCAACGAGCGCCGACTGGAGCTGTGCTTCGAGAACCACCGCTTCTGGGACTTGCGCCGCTGGAAGGCCGACCTCAACACCGTGGCCAAGGGCGTCAGCATCACCAAAGACCCCGCAACGGGAGCATTCGTCTATAAGACCATCGACGTGGAACGCCGCGACTACAGGGACTACATGTACTATGGCCCCATCCCCTACAGCGAGGTGATGAAGTGGAGCGCACTGCGTCAGAACGACGGTTGGAACTAATATATTTGGAAATAGAAAACTGAAAACAGATTATTATGATTACCAAGAAAATAAAGTTATTCCTCTGTGCAGGCCTGCTGGGCTTCGGCTTTGCCGCAAGCCTCACCAGTTGTGAGAACGGCGACATCGAATTTCCCGATTACGAGGGTGGCACCACGGTCTATTTTCCTTACCAGTACCCCGTGCGCACCATCGTCCTGGGTGACGATGAATACGACACCTCGCTCGACAAGGCTCACAAATGCCAGATAAAGGCCACCTTCGGAGGTTCCTACAACACCAGCAACGGCAGTGTGCAGGTACAGGTTGACCCCTCGCTCGTGCAGGGTCTCACCTTTGCCGACGGCACTCCCGTGAAGGCCATGCCCGACAGCTATTACCAGCTGTCCACCACCACGCTCAACTTCAACGGTTCCATGTACGGCACCACCGAAGTGCAGCTGTCAGACGCTTTCTTCAACGACCCCGACGCCGTGAAGGAAACCTACGTCATTCCTCTTGTGATGACAGGCCAGTCGGGCTTCGGAAAGATTCTCACCGGCAAGCTGCTCGAGGGCTTCTCGGGTTCACGCTGCGACGAGTCCGTCTGGGACATCAAGCCCATGGACTATGTGCTCTACTGCGTGAAATTCCAAAACAAGTATTCGGGCGTGTGGCTCACCCACGGCACCACCTCCACCGCCGACATTGAGCATGCTCACGAGGCTGTGGTGAGGACAAAGTCGCTCAACAGCTGCATCTATACCGTGTCCTACCAAGAGGGCAGCACCGTTTACAGTGCCGACCTGCTCCTGGATTTCAACGGCGACAACTGCACCATTTCGTCGCTTACCAACGGAGTCACCGCAACGGGCAATGGCACTTGGGGTGACGACACCGAGAAAAAGGCGTGGGGCAACAAAGACCGTGATGGCATGGAGCTGAACTACGCCGTTGACTTCGGCGACGGCCACAAGTTCGCCACCCACGAAAAGATGGTGTGGCAGCGCAGTGGCGTCGTCATCGAAGAGTTTTCTCCCGTTTATACTAAGTAATGCTTAAAAGACAGGAAACAATGAAAAAGAATTTTATCATATTAGCACTCGGAGCCATGTTCTTGGCTTCGTGTGCCGATGAGTTCGACCGCAACTTCGAGGTGGCCCGTCCCGACCGTCTGAAAGAATACGGCTATCTGAACGACTACGGCCCCTTGAAGAGCTACATCGACCAGTCAAAGAATCCCAACTTCAAGCTGGGTGTTGGCGTCGATGCCGCCAACTATGCTAAGCAAGGAGTTTCCTATGTGGTGTCAAACGCCAACTTCACCGAGGTGGTGGCCGGCAACGCCATGAAGATGGCCTCCTGCGTTGACGACAAGGGCAACATGAGCTTCGCCACCGTTGAGGATTTTGTCACCACGGCCAACAATGCCGGCATGAACGTCTATGGCCACACTCTGGCCTGGCATGCCCAGCAGCCCGTGAAGTGGCTCACCTCGCTGCTTGCCGACAAGAAAGACCCCAACTACTCTGCCGAAGCCGTGCTCACGCCGGTGACCGAGAAGCGCCGCTGCATCCGCGTCAACTCCGACGACATGGCCGAGGCCGCCTGGGACACACAGTTCTGGCTGGTCTTTGAAGACCACCCCATCCACAAGGGCGACACCTACGAGTTCTCCATCGACCTTCTGGCCAACAAGGCTGCCACCGCCGGCTCGCAGACGCACACCTCGCCGGGAGCCTACATCCACTGGGCAGCCGTGGGCACCCTGCCCTTCACCGAGCAGTGGAGCACCTTCAAGTCATCGGGAACCTTTGACAACGATGCCCAGGAGGGCGGCTATTCCGTGGCCTTCAACCTGAACGACTTTGCCGAAGCCAACATCTACTACTTCGACAACATCAGCCTGAAAATCAACGGTCAGGAAGTCATCAAGAACGGCGACTGCGAGGGCACCGACGTGTCGAGCTTCGTCACCAAGGAGAAGCGCGGAGCCACCGTGCCCTCCACCATCGTCGATGAAACCATCGTCTATCGCATGGAGACACCGCCCTCCACGGTCGAGGTCAACGTGCCGCGCACATGTATCAAGGTATGCTCCGACGACATGGCCGAAGCAGCCTGGGACACACAGTTCTGGCTCGTCTTTGAAGACCATCCCATCCATACGGGCGACTCCTACGAGGTGACCATGAACGTGCGCGCCGACCTGGAGGCCACCTCCGGCACACAGACGCACCTGGCTCCCGGAAGCTACGTCCACTGGGCTGCCATCGGCACCGTGCCGTTCAAGCCCGAATGGACCGAATACCACATGACCGGAACCTTCGACAATGCCGCACAGGAAGGCGGCTACTCCATCGCCTTCAACCTGAACGACTTCGCCAGCGCCAACAACTACTACTTCGACGACATCAGCCTGAAGATCAACGGCGTGGAAGTCATCAGCAACGGCTCTTGCGACGATCCCAACGACACCAAGAGCTTCGTCATGAAGGAAGCCCGCGGCAACGTCATCCCCGCCCGCATCGTTGACCACTACACCGAGTACCGCGAGAGTGCCGGCTTCATTCCGCTCACTGCCGAAGAGAAGAAAGACACCCTCACCTGGGCCATGGACAAATGGATTCACGCCATGATGGACGCCTGCAAGGACGATGACGGCAACCTCCTCGTCAAGGCTTGGGACGTGGTGAACGAGGCCATCTCCGGCGGCGGAAACAACGGCAACGGCTTCTACGCCCTTCAACACGGTACTGAGGACAACACCACCGACTTCTTCTGGCAGGACTACCTCGGCGATGAGGACTATGTACGCACCGCCGTAAGGCTGGCTCGCCAATATGGCGGCAACGACATCAAGCTCTTCGTCAACGACTACAACCTCGAGAGCGACTGGGACCAGAACAAAAAGCTGAAGAGTCTCATCGATTGGATTAAGAAATGGGAGGCCGACGGCGTGACAAAGATCGACGGCATTGGCTCTCAGATGCACATCTCGTGCTACATGAATCCGAAGACTCAGGAAAGCAAGAAGGCCGCCATTGAGAACTCCTTCAAGCTCATGGCCGAAAGCGGCAAGCTGGTGCGCATCAGCGAGCTCGACATGGGACTGGTTGACGAGAACGGCAAGGATGTCAAAACACCCGACGTCACCGAGGAACAGCACCACGCCATGGCCGAACTCTACAAATGGGTTATCCAGAAGTACCTGGAAATCATTCCCGTCAACCAGCAGTGGGGCATCTGCCAGTGGTGTGCCACCGACAGCCCGGCAGACAGCGGATGGCGTGCCAACCAGCCCGTGGGACTCTGGGATGCCGACTACTACCGCAAGCACACCTATGCCGGCTTTGCCGACGGTCTGCAGGGCAAGTAACGGCCCATTACGAAAAACAGCCAACACAATTTGAATTAGTTAGTGCATGAAAATGAACTGTTAACGAAAAAGCAGTCATGAGAAGAGGCCATGTCGTGAGACACGGCCTCTTTGTTTTTTTTCATGACAACCCAACCTTCCCAATTCCTAATTCCTAATTCCTAATTCCCAATTCCTCATTCGTGAAACATCGTGAAAACACATTGAAACATATCAGCACCCTTGTTCAGCGGGAAAAGGCTAACTTTGCACTCATCATTGCGACAATCTATAATAAAAGCATACTTATGAAAAAGAAAACCAACCTTCTGCCGGGTGCCCGCAAAGCCGGGCGCTCCATCTGCGGCTTGTTCCGCTCCCAAGTCATGTTGACGGCCGCCTTCACGGCCATGCTGCTGGCCCTCACGGCCGGCAAGTCGCGCGCCGCCGTCGATCCCAATTTCTACATCTTCCTCTGCTTCGGCCAGTCGAACATGGAAGGCAATGCGCGTCCCGAGGCGCAGGACCTGGCCAGCCCCGGTCCCCGCTTCCTGCTCATGCCCGCCGTGGATTTCCCCGAGAAAGGGCGCAAGATGGGCGAATGGTGCGAGGCTTCAGCCCCACTCTGCCGCCCCAACACCGGCCTGACGCCCGCCGACTGGTTTGGCCGCACACTGGTGGCCTCTCTGCCCGAAAACATCAAGGTGGGTGTCATCCATGTAGCCGTGGGAGGCATCAAGATTGAAGGCTTCATGCCCGACGAGATTGCCAACTATGTGAAGAACGAGGCCCCGGGCTGGATGAAAGGCATGCTCGAAGCCTACGGCAACAACCCCTACAAGCGCCTGGTGGACCTTGCCAAGAAAGCGCAGAAAGACGGTGTCATCAAGGGCATACTGATGCACCAGGGCGAGTCGAACACCGGCGACCCCGAATGGGCCAAGAAGGTTCAGAAAGTCTATGACGCCCTCTGCGGCGACCTGAAGCTGAAGCCCGAGGATGTGCCCCTCTTTGCCGGAAACATCGTGCAGGCCAACGGACAGGGCGTTTGCATAGGTTGCAAGAAGCAGATTGACGAGTTGCCCCAGACCATCCACACCTGCCAGGTCATTTCTTCCGACGACTGCACCAACGGCCCCGACCGCCTGCATTTCGATGCCGCCGGCTACCGCGAGCTGGGATGCCGCTACGGCGAGGCCGTGGCACGCTTCCTGGGCTTTGAGCCCAAGCGCCCGAAGATGGCCTCGGCCGCCAAGAAGATTGAGGTGCCCGCCGACGCCGTCACCGCCGAGACCACCGTCCCCGGAAACGAATTTCCCAAGGTTGACGGCCAGCACCGCGCCTACTTCCGCATCAACGCTCCCCAGGCCCGAAAGGTCATCGTGGACATCTGCAACAAGAAATACGACATGCAGCCCGACGGCCAGGGCAACTTCATGGCCGTCACCGACCCGCTCCCCGTGGGCTTCCACTACTATTTCATGAACATCGACGGCATCAACTTCATCGACCCCGCCACCGAGACATTCTTCGGATGCAACCGCGAGTCGGGCGGCATCGAAATTCCCGAAGGACCCGAGGGCGACTACTACCGTCCGCAACGCGGCGTGCCCGCCGGCAGCGTCAGGAGTATTTTCTACTGGAGCAACGAGCAGAACAAGTGGCGCCACGCCATGATTTACACCCCCGCCGAGTATGACCTCAAGAAGAATATCAAGAAGCGCTACCCCGTGCTCTACTTGCAACATGGCATGGGCGAGGGCGAAACCAGCTGGAGCAACCAGGGACACATGCAGCACATCATGGACAACGCCATTGCCAAGGGTGAGGCCGTGCCGATGATAGTGGTCATGGAGAGCGGCGACATCAAGGCCCCGATGGGCCGCGGACAGGGCATGGGCGACTACGGCGCCTCCTTCTACCCCGTGCTGCTCAACGACCTCATTCCCTACGTCGACCAGAACTTCCGCACCAAGACCGACCGCGAGAACCGCGCCATGGCCGGACTCTCATGGGGTGGCCACCAGACCTTCGACATCGTGTTCAACAACCTCGACAAATTCGCATGGCTGGGCACCTTCAGCGGCGCCATCTTCGGGCTCGACGTGAAGACGGCCTACAACGGCGTGTTCACCAATGCCGACGAATTTAACAAGAAAATCCACTACATGTACATGAACTGGGGTTCCGACGATTTCATCAAGAACGGCGACCTGGTGCGCCAGCTCCGCGAAATGGGCATTAAGGTCGATTCCAGCGAGTCGGCAGGAACAGCCCACGAGTTCCTTACATGGCGGCGCGGACTCCATGAGTTCATCCCGCACATCTTCAAATAAGAAGTACTCTGACATTGATAATACATTTGGTTCCCCCGAAGGCGACATTCCGCCCTCGGGGGATTTTCGTTTTGTAAAGATTTTTCATAATTTCTTCCATACCAAAGATGGTTTGACAGCAATTTGAAGGGAGAGATTTGGCAAATCTCTCCTCTCAAATTGGCAAATCTCGACCAAAAAAATGCCGTCAAACGGTCCGCCGTTTTTAGAACACTGATTATCAACGGGTTACAAAAAGAGGCGTTTTGGGGCAGATTTTGTAAAGATTTTTCATAAGAAAAACGCCCCCTTCTACCCCTCCTCCATCTCCATTTCGCAGTCCTCACCACCCCAATTGTTTGCGCGGAAAGGCAAACCTTTCCACGCCTCCGCCACAAAGAGAAAAAAAATCGCATTAGTAACAATCAAAAAAGAAAATGATACAATGAAAAGGGCGGTTGTAGGTAGTTTTTATTAACTTTGCAAACTGGGAAACCGCCTTTTTGAAACAATTATAACCCAATATTATCAAATTCATTACTATTATGAGCAAGAACAAAAAATTTATGAGAAGTCTGGCCGCCCTTTCACTGGCAGCCCTCTTTTCCGTTCCTGCCTCTGCCCAAGGGTTCGGCCCGGGCTTTGGTGGGCAAAACTCCGGCCCCGGCCTGAAGGAAGCCTATGACGGCTATTTCACCATCGGCGTGGCCGTCAACCAGCGCAACGTCACCGACGAGGCACAGGTGGCACTCATCAAGAAGGAGTTCAACAGCGTCACCGCCGAGAACGACTGGAAACCCGGAGAAATCCACCCCAAGGAGGGCGTGTGGAACTTCGAGCGCGCCGACAAGATTGCCAACTTCTGCCGCGAGAACGGCATTAAGATGCGCGGACATTGCCTGTGCTGGCACTCACAATTTGCCGACTGGATGTTCACCGACAGCAAGGGCAAGCCGGTGAAGAAGGAAGTGTTCTACGAGCGACTCCGCGAGCACATCCACACCGTGGTGAACCGCTACAAGGACATCCTCTATGCTTGGGACGTGGTGAACGAGGCAATGGCCGACGACGGTCGTAGCTGGCCGGGTCGCGAGCAGAGCCCCTAT
>JAEEGL010056510.1_pt1 | contig 66928 bp, 62 predicted proteins | sample 9134231 | NCBI WGS metagenome assembly JAEEGL01 (sample SAMN16246548, study PRJNA631951) | gut metagenome | biome: gut microbiome; feature: rumen; material: fiber-attached | host: Bos | place: Iran: Karaj | collected 2018-10 | reverse complement strand
TCATGGAGAACATGCCCTTCTTCATCTCGCCGCCGTACCAGGTGTTCAGTATGACCTGCTCGCGGGAAGAAACGTTGAAGGCGACCACGGTTTCACTGTTCAGGCCCAGTTCCTTGTAGTTCTCGCACTTGGCCTTGGAAGCAGTGTATACAACGAAGTCGGGCGTAAACTCGGCCAGTTCCTCATCGGTAGGCTTGATAAACATGTTGCGCACGAAATGCGCCTGCCAGGCAACTTCCATGATGAAGCGCACGGCCATGCGGGTATCCTTGTTGGCGCCGCAGAACGCGTCCACAACATACAGCTTCTTGCCGCAGAGCTGATCCTTGGCAAGCTGCTTTACGGCTTCCCAGGTCTGCTCGTCCATAGGATGGTTGTCGTTTTTATACTCATCGCTGGTCCACCATACGGTGTTCTTGGAGTTCTCATCCATCACGATGTACTTGTCTTTGGGTGAACGTCCGGTGTAGATACCGGTCATGACGTTGATGGCGTCGAGCTCAGTCAGCGTGCCCACTTCGTAACCGGTAAGGTCCTTCTGGGTCTCGTCCACAAACAGCTGCTCGTAAGAGGGATTGTACACGATTTCAGTGGTGCCGGTAATGCCGTACTTGGTCAGATCGATGTTGGCCATTTGAACTACCTCTTTCTTTATTAAGTGCGCGAATAGATATGCGCCATTTTCCATGTAATATCATAGCACAAAGGTATATAATTTCAATGTTTTTACTGTTAACGTTCTTGACAAAAATGGCGTATTTTTGTGCGGTGGCCTGATTTAGTCCTTGTTTCGGGACATAAAACGTCCCTGAATGCTTTGATTTAAGAAAGATTAAGCCCCATTACCACTTGCGTTTTAACTTTCGAGTGATATAATGCGACCAAGTGAGGCGGGGATATGAACAAAAAGCTTTTCAGGTTAACAGCTGTGCTTCTGGCGGCGTGCGTGGTACTGTCGCTTGTTCATGTGTGCCTGTGCCGCGAGGAATACTGCCCCATTTGCGCTTTGATCCGCGTACTGCTTCTGATCGCGGCGCTGCCGTGCGTCCGGGTTGTCGGGGGCGCTGCCGCCTCGCCCGCCGCCTGCGATTCCTTTGCATGCGGCAGTGTTTCCCTATTTAAATTAAAGACCCTTCTGTTGTGTTGATCTTATCACATTTTCTCATATCAGCGATTTTCAAGGAGGAAATATGATAACGCTTAACGACGTAAGCGTACGCTTCGGCGCGTACACTCAAATAGATTATAAACCCATCGTGTTCGATTCCGCAAAGAGCGTGGCGATACTTGGCGGCTCCGGCTGCGGCAAAAGCACGCTGCTCAACCTTATCGCAGGTATAATATCCCCCGTCAGCGGTGAGATATCTGTTGACGGAACAGTGATCACTTCGCTTTCCCAGAAACAGAAAGACGCATTCAGGATACGCAACATCGGCTTCGTGTTCCAGGATTTCAAGCTGCTTGATAAAATGAGCGTTGAAGACAATATCGGCGTGCTGGCTCTTGAAGGCATCGATACAGGCAGTACGAAGCAGATCCTTACAGACCTGGGTATCGCACATAAGCTTAAAGCGAGAGCTTCCACGCTGTCAGGAGGCGAGAAGCAGCGCGTGGCCATTGCCCGCGCGCTGGTAAAGAAGCCTTCGATAGTGCTTGCGGACGAGCCTACGGGAAACCTGAATTACGCCATAGGCGAGCAGGTTATCAAGCAGCTGCTCGAAGCCTGCCGCGGTAAAACGCTTTTGTGCGTCACCCACGACGAGCGTCTCTGTCCCCTATTCGACCAGGTGCTCAGGCTGGAAGACTACGCCACGGTAAAGGAGGCGGAATACGATGCTTAGATTCGCCTTCAAAAACCTGCTTACCAAGAAAGCACGCATGATACTTGTGGCGCTGTCAATCATAATCTCCGCCTCCGTCGCGCTCATGGCGTTCAACGTGTCCGCCCAGGTGCAGGACGGCATACTCAACTCGTTCATCTATTACGACATGATCGTCGGTCCCTCCGGTTCCAGCACTCAGCTGGCCATGAACACGCTTTTTTTCACGGATGTACCGCTGGGCACCATACCTTATAGTCTGGTGGAAGAACTGGAAAACGACCCGATGGTGAACCGCGCCGTGCCTTTCACCATGGGAGACAGCTACAACGCCAGCAAAGTCGTGGGCACCACTCCCCTGTTTTTGGAAGACAGGGAGCTCAAAAGCGGAGAAATGTTCTCGTCTCACTTCGAAGCAGTCGTAGGCGCTTCCGTGGCCGCGTCGTATGGTTTGAAAGTCGGCGACGAGATCGTAACCTCCCACGGGCTCACCCAGGGCGGCGCCCAGCACGGCGCGAACCCGCTTAAGATAGTCGGCATTCTCAAGACCACATATACTTCATATGACGACACCGTGTTCACATCCATAGAGACCGTTTGGGAGATGCACGAACACGAGCACGAGCATGAACATGAAGACGAGCATGAACACGAAGAAGATGGTGCCGATACAAACTCCGCGGCGATAACGAGTTCCGCGCCCTCGCATGGCGGAAGCGCCGTGACCGGTGCCGATCCTGACGAGGACGAAGGAGTAGAGTCCCATACGGGAGAGGTCTGCGCGATACTCGTCAAGACCACCGGGTTCAACTCGTATACCAAGCTGTCGCAGACGTATTCCACACAGGCGGGATTGCTGGTCATAAACCCGTCCACTGTGCTGCGTGAGGTGCTTGAAAGGGTCGACCTGTCCGCCAAGATCGTCTACGCGCTCTCCGCGGTTATATTGCTTATGAACCTGATCGTGGTGTGCGTTATAACCCTGCTTAACCTTATCTCTTCCAGGGAAGAGATACAGCTCATGCGGCTGATAGGCATATCCGCGGGTCACGTCAGGCAGGTTTACATCATTCAGAACGCCATACTTGGTTTAGCCGCGACTGTGCTGTCGCTGCTGCTCAGCCACATAGCGCTGCTGTTCGTGAACAATATAAGCCGCGCCTACGGCATAGTGCTCAACCCCGCCAGGGTCTATCCTCTGGAACTGCTCATCGCTCTTGCGGTGATGCTGATAAGTGTACTGCCTACCATAGGCTTTATCGGCGCGCTTGCCCGGCGGGATGCGTTAAGGAAATGAGGTGTGTATGAAAAAAACAGCTCTCGCGCTCCTTTGCCTGCTGCTCGCGGTGTGCATATGCTCCTGCGGAAGCTCGGGCGAAGTCAGCCGGCTGGGGTTTTCGGGCGCCAGCAACATGGCCCTGCTCAAATCCCTCGACGGCAAGCAGGTGGAAATAACCGGCTATATGGCGACTATCTCGCCCGTGAACGGGGAATTCATATATCTGATGAACCTTCCCTACCAGTCCTGCCCTTTCTGCGTACCCAATACCACACAGCTCTCCAACACCATAGCCGTTTATGCCAAAAAAGGCAGCCGCTTTGATTTTACGGACCGAGCTGTGAAAATAACAGGGAAGCTTGAGATCGGCGATTATGAAGATGAGTTCGGTTATGAGTATAACTACCGCATTGTAAACGCCAAGGCGCAGGTGCTGGAGCTTAAAGACCTGAGCGGGGACTACGCCATATGGACGCGTCTGAGCCAGGACGGCGTGGTGAGCGAGATCTATTCCATGTTCGACTTTCTGCATTTCGTGTGTCAATGGTCCGATTATTATCTCAACATGACGGACGAAAACGGCGAAGTGGAGCAGGTCCCCATGTGGCCGGGCGACGTAGTCAACCTGCTCAATGAGCCCGCGCCTTACGGCTATGCCGCGGAAAACGCCGCCGATTACTTCAGCAGCCTTATCTCCCGTGTCAACGCGGTAAGCGCGGAGAAGTTAAGCGACCTGACAAAGCTGCTTTCCGAGTGCGAGCAGCTTAAAAACGAGGCGCTGGCTGAGATAGAAAACGAGAATTACCGATATAATCAGATCACGGACAGCTACAGGCAGAATAATTACGACTCACTGTATGAAAAATGGTACGACCTGTACGCGAGATATACGGTCGACTTCATGGAACGATGGGAGCTGTAAACAACACAAAGGCGGGGATTGATCCCCGCCTTTTTTACAGCATCGGAATGCGTTTTTTATATGTTTCGATCATGGATTTGTTGCTGCTGTCCCCCGTATCGGTATTGGCGCTTTCAAAAACCGGCGGCTTGACGCCCATCTCCACAAGGTATTTCGCTGTGCCGATCGAGATAAGATTAACTATGCTTACGTCTATGATCGTGGATGTCGGCGCGATGGGATGTGAAAGCCCCTCAAAAAAGACTGACGCGTCTCCTACGACTCCGCCGTTGTCTATCACGTAATCGCAGACTTCAAATAACCGTTTGCCTCCCGAATGGCGGCTGGAAACGCTGCCCGAATGGGTCAGGCTGGTGATCGCGACGGTCGTCGCTCCCCTGCGCTTTGCCTCAAGCGCCACGTCTATTATCACAGCGTTCCTGCCGGAATTCGACGCCAGGAAGATTATATCGCCCTTGTTCAGCGGCGTATTTGCGACGATATGCTGGCCCAGGCCTTCCATGCGCTCGTATGCGGAGGATTTGCTCGCACCTTCGTGCAGCATAAGGTCCGTCTCAAAGATCGGGTACACGCATGCCAAACCGCCCGCCCTGTAAAACGGCTCCTCGGCGATCATGTGGGAATGGCCAGTGCCGAAAAAGTACATCAGCCCTCCGCCAGCCACTTTTTCTGCGCAGATGCGGCTGACGCGGTCAATGGTTTCGCTCTGGGTGTTTTCCAGCTTGTCCAGCAGCCGGCGAATGTTGTCAAGATACTGTATGCCCATTTATAAGCTCCTTTGCCATTTCAATGGCGTTTTGTTTCAGTATTTCCACAGCCTGCGGAGGATACGGCGACGCAATGTCCTGATATCCGCTTTCTATGGTCAGAGGTCTGTCGCTGGGCAGATATCCGTCATATCCGCCCGTATAGCATACCGTCCATACTTTCAGACCCGTAGCGCGCTCAAGCAGGCTTTCCATGGCTTCCCCGTCCTGGCTGCCCATCTCGAAAGGCAGCGTGAGCAGAAGCACGCCGCCAAGCATGACCAGGCCCATCTCCACATCCTTATACGGCGCCAGATCTTTGGGTGACCGGTCAAGCACGAGCAGGCAGGACTCTATCTCGCGCTTCGCGGCGGCGTCCGTAATAAGAGCCAGGCGCGCGGCATAGGCGTTTTTCAATGTTGCCCGCTCGACGTCAGAAAAATCCTTTCTCTGAGGCAGACGCACATCGCGCTTTATTGCCGCGAAATCCGCGGGAACTTCGGCGCAGGCAACTTTTCCGATAGCTTCTTTCAGCTTGGCCCCCAGGCGTTCAAGCTCCCCTTCGCCTTTTCCTTCCCGGGTGTACCTGGTGGAAAGATCGGCGCACGCGCCGTTGAGCATCAGCGAAAAGGCTCCCCTTGCCCTGCCGGGCAGGTCGGCGCTGATAAGCAGATTGGTCTCGTTAAGCACCGTTGGATGGCAAGCTATAAGCTCTATGCCCGCTTTTTCGCGTCCCGCAGACAAAAAGCGCAGCAGCCTTAACGGCATGTCGTACCTTGAGGTGTCCCTGGTCTTATCCCGATATGAGGCAATGCCTTCCGCTCTGCCGTCTCCGGCGCATATTACCGCGTCTTCCGCCGTTTCGAGCGCCTCACTCACAGCTGTCTCGGCAGCCAGGGCAAGCGTCTCGATGTATGGACTGTTCTCCATCCGCGCGTCCCTTGGCGCGGCATGGGTGTGGGTGGAGGAAAGAAATACGCGCTCGGCAGGAATGCCAAATCTCTTCTCCAGCCGCTTGCTTATCGTTTTGCACAAATGCCTTTCCACTCCCAGCAGGTCGAACGCCAGCCAGACAAGCTTATTATTTCCGCTTTCAAGCGCCAGCGCCCGGACCGCGATACGGTCGAGCGCTCCCGTTGATACCTGCTTTCGTGCGTCAAAGCCCGCCAGCTGCGTCCCATACGACGGAGTTATGTCGGCAGATCCAAAGCCCGCTTTCACTTTTCGCCCTCCGTAAGCAGTCCTCGGGACGCCTGTTCAAGCCCACAGGCTTTGAGCGCCAGTGCGGCGGAGACCACCGCGGTGGAATGGGTTGGATATATGATCCTGTCCACCCGTTGCTGCTTTTCCATACGTTTTTCAAGGCATTCTGCTACCGGAGAACCGGGTCTCAGCAGGCCGCCCCACAGCACGAGCGGGAGCTCGTCCGACTCCTTGTCCCTTGAAAGCGCCGCCACTATTGACCGTTCAAGCCGCTGCGCCGCCTTATCCGTGAGCGCCATGGCGGTTTTATTGCCGGCCTTTGCCAGCTCGCATACGGGTTTTGCTACGGACGCGACCAGGCTCCTGTCCTGATTCCGCCTGAGTATACCGATCAGTTCTACGGCTTTCCCGGCGTTCATCGAACTGAGTATACGGCCACAGAACGCGTCGTCACGGGCCTCCCTGCCGTCAAATATCCTTAGAGTGGTCTTAAGCGCCTCAAGGCCCAGCCAGTAGCCACTGCCTTCGTCTCCCAGCATTGGCCCCCAGCCGTCCACTCTTATATAGCCGTCTTTGCGGAAAAGATAGGTTATCGCGCCCGTGCCGCTCACCTGGACGATCGCAGGATCGTCGCCGCAAGCGCCGTACCAGATCGGGTATATGTCCCCTTCCAGCACAAGCTTCTCGCAGTCTATGAATCCCCGGAAATACGCTTCGTGCTCCTTACCGCAGTAGGTTTTTATCGCTGCGGAAGATACGTAGGCGCATTCCAGCTTTTGCGGGACAAGCCCCGCGTCCTCAAAAGCGGCATTCAGTGCGTCTGTCGTGGACTTTGCGGCAGTCTCACGTCCTCCGAACAGGAAGTTTGACTCCCCGCCGATACCGTGCCCCAGCCTTTCGCCCATTTCGTTTACCAGCACGCACTCAGTTTTTGTGCCTCCGCCGTCAATGCCTGCGAACAGCCTCATATGCGTACATCCTCAAACGTGCCTTCGCAGGGATTCCCCATGCAGAAGCGGACCCTGCCCGTGGTAAGCTCGGTAAGGAAGGCGTATATCGTTCCGCCCGCCCTCGGAAGCTCCTCCCTGGGCGTATCGGGATGGGGATGCGCGCATACGGACGTGGGAAAGCCTTTATGGTCGCTCATGAAAGCTTCTACCTGCTCAAGCCCCAGCTCATGACCCTGGCTGAGCAGCTGCCTGATCCTCTGATAACGCATATACGTGCTGCCAAGCGCCGCGTTCGCATGGGTGGGCGCGTGCTTGACCCCCACAAAATGGTTTGTGTGCGCTATGAATCCATCCTCCGGAAGCAATACGTCCACACCTTCCGGGTCAAGCTCCAGGCACAGTGACAGCCCGTCCCGGCACGTCAGCGTCAGGCACGCTGCCACGGGTATCTGGCCCGAAACCGCCACCACGTACGCGTCAGAAAGGTATTTCTGTTCCAAAGCCAGACGCATTCTGGCGCTTAGAGGCAGGCCTACGGCAGTCTTCGCCGTAGACAGAGCATTCAGCGTAAGGCATATGCCGTCTTTATTAACGCCTTTTCCTCCAAGCATACCCGCTTCAAGGAAAATGAGCATATCGGACTTGCCTTTGTCCTGGGTGTACCTAACAATGGCGGACGCGTCTTTCTGCCTGAGGGTAAAGTCCCAGCTCTGTCCCGCGATGACCTGGCCGTTCACGGTCCTGGGCGGCAGCATGGCTAAAGCAGTGCACTCGTCTGCTTCAGCCTTAAAGTGCTTCACGAGCCCTGTGTACAGTATCTCGCTCCTCAGGTTTATGGCAAGTATATCCTCAAACGTCAGCCCCGCCCCATCGGCTATGCCCTTCATTTCTTCTATTAAACGTCGGTTTTCCCCTTCGAAAGCGGGTAAAAAAAGCTGGGAAAGACGCTTCGCGTCATCCCATGAAAGCTTTTTCTGGCGCAGATAGCGCTCTTTGTATGTTTCCAGACTCGTGTGCACCTGGGCTTTCAACAGCCTGCCGTGCTGCAAGCCCATCTCATACGGCGACCCGCTTAATCTTATATCAGGTATACTCATTTTCTCAGCAAATGCAGTGCGAATCCGCACACCTCCTGTTTGAGATACGCCGCTTTGACTTCGCCTTTATCATCCAACATCGGTGTGTCGATCTCGTAGCCGCGGTCGCTCAGCTGCCTAATGGCCCTGAGTATGTTGTTCACGCCGACAGCGATATGGCCGTATTTGCCGGGTTTTTTCTGCTTGCAGACTTCAAACTCACTTCCCACCATTATGGCGTCGGCGCTTTCTTTTACGGGCAGTCCCATGAGCTGCGAAAGGAACCTGGCGCCCTGTACGGCCTCCTCCTCGCCTAGGGTATTGATGCCCACATGCAGCAGCTCCATGCCCAGCACCTTTTCAACTGATTGTTTCGCCGCTAACGCGATGCCCGCCCAGTCCTTGCGCTTTATCAGGTCCGAAGGCGCCATGAACGAGCCTCCTATCGCCGCCACCTGTTTAAGCGACAGGTAGGAAAGCATATTCGCTTCGTTCACTCCGCCGGTGGGAACGAACCTGAGCTTCCCGTAGGGGCCGCTCAGGGCCTTTATGTAAGCCACGCCCCCAAGCACTTCCGCAGGGAACAGTTTTACGCAGTTTATACCCATTTCCAGCGCCGCCTCGATATCTCCGGGAGTCGCAACGCCCGGCACCATGGGGATGCCGTGTTCCGCCGCGTAACCCACCACTTTGGGATTAAATCCCGGTGATACTATATACTTCGCGCCCGCGTCCACCGCCTTTTTAAGCTGGTCTACGCTCAGCACAGTGCCTGCGCCTATCAGGGCGTCAGGGAACGCTTTGGTCGCCAGCTCTATGCTTTTGGCGGCAGCCTCGGTCCTGAAGGTGATCTCGGCCACAGGCAGCCCGCCGTCTTTAAGCGCGCCTACCAGCGGCACCGCGTCCGCGGCGTCTTCTATCTTGATCACGGGAAGCAGCCCGTACAGTGAAATATCATCTATAATGCTCATTTCTCTTCCTCCTCAGGCGCCTTGGGCAGCGTCACAAGAAATTCGGTACCTTCGCCGTATTTGGAATTGACTTCGATATAACCGTTCATCGTGTTGACTATATGCTTGCATATGGCAAGGCCAAGGCCCGTTCCGCCCATTTCGCGTGAACGCCCCTTGTCGACCCTGTAGAACCGCTCGAACAGGCGGCTCAGGTGTTCTTCTTTTATGCCTATGCCGGTATCGGCGATGATCAGGTGGTAGCTGTCTGTATCCTCTATTACCGTTATGTCCACCTTGCCGCCGGTCTTGTTGTACTTTATACCGTTCTCGACGATATTGAGTATCAGCTGCTGCACCCGGTCACGGTTCCCCATCACCCATACGGGAGTCTCGGGATTGTGCACCGTCACAGTGACTTCCTTGCTTTCCGCCTGGGGCTTGAGCAGCGTAAGCGCCACATATTTTATTACGTCCATCAGGTTCAGGCGCTTTATCTCCACGCTGTCGTTGCCGCTCTCCAGCTTGGTTATGGAGAGGATGTCGTTTATAAGGCGGTTGAGCCTGTCGGCTTCCAGTTCCATAATGCCCAGGAAGCGCCTCGCGGTCTCCGGGTTGTCTATGGCGCCTGCCTGCAGCGTTTCTATGAAGCCCTTGATGGACGTAAGAGGCGTTTTCATCTCGTGGGACACGTTCGCGGCGAAATCGGTGCGCACCTGCTCCAGGTTGCGGATCTCGGTAATGTCTTCCACGACCACCAGCGCGCCCGTGCACTTGCCTTCCGAGAACATGCTCGAGGTATACATGCGCAGCGGCCGCGTGCCTCCGTTCGCGCGAAGACTTTCGGTATCTCCTGTATACACCTGGCGCGAACTCTCACTTATGGCACGGCCTATAAGCTCCTCCAGGTCTTCGTTGTCGAACACGTCCTTGAGCGGCCTGCCCTCGGCATTTTTGACGTCTTTCCCGAACAGTTTCCCCGCGTTGGAGTTGGCAAACGTTACATTCAGGTCCGTGTCGACGGTGATCAGCCCGTTGTGCATCTGGTTGAGCATCTGCCCCAGCACGCGGTTGCGGCGCACCTGGCGGAAGACCCTGTCCTGAACCCGGGCAAGCGTAGCATTGTATTTGGTGGCGAGTTTTGTGGAAAAGCCCTCCACATTGGTGATCCTGCTGGAGAAGCGGCCTTCGGTAAAGTCCTCCAGCACGCTCATAAGTTCCGCCATAAGCTTGTCGGAACGTCCGACGTAGCGCATTACGATATAATACTGCACGGCCACAGCCAGCAGTATGAAAGGCACCGTCTTTATGAGTCCCTTGCCCATGACCGCGGAAAAGCTTACGGCGCGCTTGCCTAAGGCGATCACCGTGCCGTCTTCAAGGGTTTTTGTGGCTACGAGATAACCGCCCGAAGCGACCGTGGCTTCCGGTTTCTGTTTGATCTCTTCGCCGCTTGTAAGCAGCCGGTTGACGTTCTCGGGCGGCGGATCGACAAAGGACGTGAAAACGGTAGATCCGTCTTTTTCTATGTACGCCAAAAAAAACTGCTCCATCCCTTTCTCGGTATCGAGATTTCGCAGGTATTCGCCCTTGTCCACGGCCTCCGGTCCGGCTTCAAGCACCTCGGCGGTCAAACGGCAGGTGACGGCAAGCTCTTCTTTTATAATATCGTTCTGCGTATTCCTGGCGCTGATGGCCAACCCGGTCAGCAGCGCCAGACAAATAAGCAGATTAAGAAGGGTCGCAGCTAATGCGACCCTGAATCTCATATGCCCTTCTCCTGGCGGTCGTTGAATTTGTATCCAACTCCGCGGATAGTCTCGATGTAATGGGCGTCGTCTCCCAGTTTCTGGCGGATGTGGCGGATATGCACGTCCACGGTCCTGGTCTCGCCGTAGAACTCATAGCCCCAGATCCTGTCAAGCAGGAAGTCTCTGGTCAGCACCTTGCCGCGGCTCATCACCAGAAGTTTGAGCAGTTCGAACTCTTTAAGCGTAAGGGACAGTTTCTCGCCGTTTCTGAAAGCCTCGTAATTGCCCACATCAATGGTAAGCCCGCCCACGTGGAGGATGCCTTCTTCCTCGTTCTGCGGGGTGGAACGGCGCAGCAACGCCTTGACCCTGGCGATAAGCTCCCTTACAGAGAAGGGTTTGGTGATGTAATCGTCCGCGCCCAGCTCGAGGCCCAGGATTTTATCGACCTCGTCGCCTTTGGCGGTTAGCATTATAATCGGGATATCTGCGGTGGTGAGCTGGCTCTTTAAGCGGCGGCAGACCTCCATGCCGTCGATGCCGGGCAGCATGATGTCAAGCAGCACCAGGCTGGGACGCTCATGTGAGCACACTACCAGCGCGTCTTCACCGTTGGTGGCGGTCACTACTCTGTAGCCCGACGCCTCAAGATTGAATGAAAGCAAATCAAGGATATGAGCCTCGTCATCCACAGCAAGTATAAGTTCGTTATTTGCCATTTCATAATCCCCCTTGTGGAAAGAATGTCATTCAAGGCAGACAGTCTGCATATGCACAGACCTATGGTGATATTATACATCTATTATCTTTTTAACGCAAGCCCTAAAGTAAAAAATGTTAAGGATTATGCAGAAAAATAGTATTTTCCGTAGTTTTTACGCCTCATGTGCTGAAATTGAAATATTTCCGAAATATTTTTGTCAAAATATATTGACTAAAAAGCGCTTTCGGGTTATAATTCCTCTACGCAGACAATAAATGTGCATAAGTGATTATGCGTAATTGGGAGGATTCCTCATGAAGGCTCTTAGAATTGTAAAAATCATCCTGCTTATAGCCACCATCATTGCCCTCGCGGTACCCGCCGCTGGCAGCGTGTTCATTCTCCGCGACAAGTGCAAGTACGCCGACCAGCTGGTCACCGCCGACGAGATCAGCCAGAAGCTGGATGAATACGAGTTCAAGATCGGTTCCCTGTTCAGCGCCAAGGGCGAAGGCGAAACCGAACAGCCTGCCGGCGAGCCCGCCGATGGCATTACCGACGATATCGCGGATGGCGAAGATAACGGCGGCTGGGACGAGATCGATAACGGCGACGCGCCTGTGGAAGAGCCTTCCGGTGATCCGCCTGTTACAAACACCGATGACGACTGGGGCGACATAGTCACCGAAGACGACACTCCCGTGCTGGACGCCGAGTATTCCCTCGAAAGTCACAACAACATCGTGCTGGGCCTTATGAAGGCTGCCAACGCCAAGACCAACCTGTCCTTCCTGGATGACCTGTCCGTTGAGATCGACGGTACCGAGTACTCCAATCTGGGCGGTAAGTTCTATGTGAACACCTGGGTGCTGGTCGCCGCGGCCTGCCTGTTCGTCGCCTCCATTCTCCACTTCATCAGCAAGAAGATCGGCAAAAAAGGCAAAGGCAAGAAGACCTTCTGGGGCGTACTGCTCATGGTCATCGGCTGCATACTGTTCTACGCCATCTTCGCGCTGGGCCAGGTGATCGCCAACTTCGATCCTTTGACCTTCTCCGACAAGGCTGCCTTCAGGATCTACGTGGTTGCCGGCTCCATCATCATCGCCGCCGTTGCCTACCTGGCGTTTGACAGGCTGGGTGTCCGGAACATGCAGGTCAAGGGCTTAAAGCGCAGGCTGGCCAAGAAAGAAAGATAAACCCATACAAATCGATCAAGCGGGGATCATTCCCCGCTTTTTTAATTCTTTATACCGCTTGACGCCTGCGTATTGAAAATCCGGGCAGTTTAGAGTATAATATCCGGGTCGAAAAGGGGGTAATCATGCCTAATCTCGAACCCTATTCCAAAAAGCTCGAATACAGCTACTGCCTGGGTCTGTACCCCAGTCTCATGCTTATGGAATCGCGGCCCGAACTGGCGCTGAGGTTATTGATATCGTCCGCTTCGTCGGGAGACGGCGCGTCCAAACTCAGGCAGCTCTGCGCGGACTCGGGCATACGCGCTGAAGAAGCGTCACGGGTGCTCAGGCGGGAAAGCGGCAAGGACAACTGTTTTGCCGCTCTGGTCTTTAAAAAAACGTTTCAGGCGCTGGACCCTTCCCTCCCCCACGCGGTGCTGTGCCAGGTATCCGACGAGGGCAATCTGGGCACCATATTAAGGAGCGCGCTGGGATTCGATTACAGGGATATCGCCATCATCCGTCCCGCGGCGGACGTATTCAATCCCCGTGTGGTCAGAGCCACCATGGGTGCCATGTTCCGGCTGCGTGTTTGCGAATTCGACAGTTTTGACGATTACGCTTCCGCCTTCCCGGGACGGCAGCTGTATCCTTTCATGCTGGACGGCGCATCGCCTCTGGATGAAGTGGCGCCCAAAGCGCCTTTAACGCATTCTCTGATCTTCGGGAACGAAGCGAGGGGGCTGGACGCGAGCTTCCAGGCCAAAGGCCAGAGCGTCCTCATCCCCCAGTCCCGTGAATTGGATTCCCTCAATCTTTCCGTGGCCGCTTCGATCGCCATGTATACTTTCAACCAGGTCCGCAAAGGTTTATAACATGAATAGGCAGATAAAAGTCGGAATGATCGGTCTGGGCAGCGTGTCCCGGGCGCATCTTTACGCGATCGGTAAACTTCCCCAGGCAAAACTTACGGCTGTATGCGACACAGATCCCGGCGCCATGGATGTCATAAAAGACGCCGATGTAAAACGCTACACCGACTACCGTCAGCTGCTTGCCGACCCTGACGTGGAACTCGTGCACATCCTGACGCCCCACTTCCTCCACGCGCAGATGGCAATAGACTCGCTTAACGCCGCCAAGCACGTGATACTCGAAAAGCCCATGGCTTCGGAGCTGCGCGACGCCAGGCGCCTCATAGAAGCTGCCGACAAGGCAGGCACCACGCTTAGTGTAATATTCCAGAACAGGTACAACGCCTCCACATGCGAGCTCAAAAGGATAATAGACAGCGGCTCCTGCGGCAAGCTGATCGGAGCACGCGCGGTGATATGCTGGTCCAGGCCGCCCAAGTACTACACAGACAGCCCCTGGCGCGGTTCCTGGAAGACCGAGGGCGGCGGCGCCCTGATAAACCAGAGCATACACACTCTCGACCTCCTGTCCTATCTCGGCGGCCCGATAGCGAAAGTCAAAGGCCACATATCGACCGACCTGCTGGCCGGCGCCATAGAGGTGGAAGACAACGCCCACGCGGTATTCGAATACTCATGCGGCGCGAAAGGCGTCATATTCGCCTCCACAAACTATGTGACCGACGCGCCCATACTGCTGGAAATGGTGTTTGAGAACACCACTTATCAGCTCTGTGCCGACAAGCTGTTCCGTATAGTTGACGGCGTCCCCGAGCTCGTACTCCGCGACGACGGCGGCAAAACGGTAGACGGCAAAAGCTATTGGGGGACCAGTCATAAAGTAGAGATAGACAAGATCTACAGAGCCGTTCTTGGCGGAAAACAGTTTGAGATCGACGCCCGCTCCGCCTACCCGGCTCTGGAGCTTGTGAAAGGCATATACGAATCAAGTCTGACGGGCGAGTGGTATAAACTGACCACTCCCTGAAGGAGGAAACGATGAAAAAGATCACCGTATTGCTGCTGGCGCTGTTGCTCCTGGCGGCGTCTGCTTTCGCGGAAGAGACACATCAGCATACATGGGGCGAATACACCGTTACCAGGCAGCCCACCTGCGCGCAGGCGGGCGAACAGGTACGCACGTGCACGGAATGCGGCGCTGCTGAGGCGTCCCCCATACCTCCGCTGCAGCACAGTTTTGACGCGTGGAAAACGGTTTCGGACACTTCCCATTCCCGCGTGTGCAGGGTATGCGGTTTTGCGGAAACTGAGCTGCACGATAAAGTCATAGACAGGGCCATCACCCAGGCAAGCTCCGAAAACCTGGGCAAGCATGCCCTGACCTGCTCCCGCTGCGGTTACAGCTATACCCGGTTCGTGAGCATATACGGCTCGTACGTGTCCGCCGAAGGCGTCGACATTACCGGCAACGGAACGTCATACATAAAGTTCAACAGCGTTTCCATACCCAAGGGCGGCACGAAAAAGCTTTCACTGGCTGCCGGCGCGGAACTCGAGCTCTACGCATCGACCGACCTTTCCTACGATGTGTACGCCAACTCCCGGACCGGCGAGTTCAAAGGCCTGGTCATCACCCTCGGCCAGGGAGTGCTGTCCGTGGGAGACGGTCAGGCTGAGCTGGACTTTATACGTTTTTCCCCGGAAACGGGCCTTAAGGTCCAATTCAAAGCCGAGTCTTCCGCGCTGTACGTGTACTCGGCAGGCAGCGGCTTCGAGAGCTTTTCCTCTCTCAAAAAAGGCAACCAAGTCTACATCATAGAGGGACACTCGCTTCTGAACGGCACGCGGGTGGAAGGCGGAATGGGCGTGTATCCTTCCGACGGCGGCGGCATAAAAATGTATTTCGAAGGCGCCGCGCTCTCTGGAGACGCGCTTGCCAGCGTGGTATGGGAATATGATACTGCTGCGAATCGCCTGAGCGCCAAGTCCTCTCTGGGCACTCTCAAGCTCTTCTCCGCTTCCCGCGAGATAGCACAGGGGAACATCAACATGACCTTCAGCCCCGAAGACGTGCTCTGGGGCTGGTATCTTACGCTCGATGACGTAAAATCAGGTCTCAGCTATATCAGCCCCACATATTCTTTCAGCGGAGAGATAACTTCCGAGAACAGCCAGACCGCGTTTGTGGAAAACACGCCCGCTCCCTCTCAGCCCGCGGACGCGTCCGCTGCCGACGGGATACCCCAGATCAAAGTGCTGACTCCCTCGGATACGCTGTCCTACACCGCCTCCGACTCTCCCAGAGTCGAAGTCAAGTTCTTCTCCGGCAAATACGCGGTAAGGGTCAGCAAAGTGCCTAAGGGGCTCACATATGAGCGCATAGAACTCGCAGTCTACTATAACCACGGAGGCTTCAAGCTCATAAGCCAGTTTGGCACCGAAGCCCTGTTCGAACTAGGCAGCGACATCACCAAATTCTCCGTGGACGCGATATTCATCAACTCAAAAGGCAAGACCGTACGCGTGAACGCGGGAGAATACGAATACAAGTCAGAATAACTCCCGTATATAAGCTGCGGCGCGCGGATGATTCCGCGCGCCGCAATCGTATGCTTTTTCCCAGATCCTTCATTCTTCTGTATCCGTCTTGTTTATCGTCGTAAGCAAAACTGGTGCCTGATCTCCCGCAAGGGCATACACTTCGAGCCCATCCGCCTTCAGCGCCGCCGCGATGCCGTCTTTATTGACCGAGACGGAATGATATACAACGGGAAGGATCTCTCTGAAGCGTTCGTCCATGAGCCCGTATCGCATCGCGCCGTCATTCAGGTCCCCGCACAGGTATGCACCGTATTCTTCGTTCGCCCTTATGACGCCGTAGGTCTTAGATGCCTCCATCGTTTCGATATCAACCGCGCGATAGCCTTCCTCCGCGCGGAAAACCAGCTGGGAAGGCAGCCCCGGATAAATAAGCCCTTCCCCCTCACAGTTCATCATCAGCGTGCCGTAGGAATCGTATATCTCTGTCTCGCCCTCGGCTCTTACGATATAGTATTCGCCCGTGAGCTCGCCTTCGGCGCGTTCAAACGCCGATATCAGTATTAGCCCGTTCTCGTCCCTTCTGTATACGTACAGCGCGCCGAGCTCACGGCACAGTATAAGTCTTTCGTTCAGCCTGACGTCCGTGAACAGCGGATGCAGCAGCCATTCCCCGTTCCTGTTTATCACTCCCATGCCGCTTAAGGCGGACGCGGGAGCAATACCGTTCACAAAACCGCCCGCTGACGCGAAGGACGGCGCTATCGCCCATACGGCGTCTTCCCCGATATAGCCCCACAGTCCCGTCTCTCCGTCGCACGCCGGAAGCAGACCTTCCTGTTCTTCACCCGTAAATATCAGCCTTATGTCCCGCATGTATTCCTGGCCGTCCCGGTCCAGGTAATACACCCGATCCGGTATGCTGTCCCAGCTTTGCCCCTTAAGTGCCAGCGCTCCCGAAGAGAGCGGTGTTATGAGCATGTATTGCTTTTTGTTCACGGGGACCAGGTCGGCGCCCAGCAGCTGATACTTCTGGTCTTTCATGACTATTATACCGGCTTCGCAGGCACCGATCTTCTGGTAGGTATCCCCTATCCTGACGCCCTGCCCGTCCAAAACGGTCCATCCCTCTGTTGTTTTGGCCTTGTACATACCGAAGTCAGCCAGAGGATACGCCTTTTCGTATTCGCCAAAGCTGACAGAGGCATACTCCCCGTCAAACAACAGGGCACCCCGGCTTGTATTTATGCAGTTCAGTTCCGCTGCCGCGCCAAATAACGCAAGAAACAGCAGCGCCAGAAAAAGACGTTTCATATCAGATGTCAAACAGGCTGACCTGGCTGGTCTCAGGCAGGTCGTCAAGGCAGCCCACTTTGGCCAGCATATCGACTACGCTCTTGCTGACTTTCCTGCGGATCATGTCTTCCCTCGAGATGAACTTCCCTCCGCTTCTGGCTTCCACAAGATTTCGCGCGGCGCTGAGCCCCAAACCCGGTAGCGCAGAAATGGGAGGCAGTATGTGTTTGTCATCCACCACCGTAAACTTTTCCGCGTCAGACGCGTACAGATCTATCGGCAGCAGACTGATGCCCCTTAAGTTCATTTCCACCAGCGATTCCATAAGCGAGTACTTGTCGTCGTTGCGCTCGCGCTCGGTCTTTTCCATGTCTTCTATCTGCTTCATCATGCCGCGCAGCGCGTCCACGTCCGCGATCATGGTGCTGCCGTCGAACGCCTCGGCGTTCCTGTGCAAGAAGCAGGCATAGTACGCAGCCGGATAGAATATCTTGAAATACGCTATCCTGAGCGCCATGGTGACATATGCAACGGCGTGGGCTTTGGGGAACATGTACTCTATTTTCCGGCACGCCTCTATGAACCACTCGGGCGTCTTAGCCTTGACCATCGCTTCCAGCATATCGGGCTTGAGGTCCCCGCCCTTGCCCTTGGAAGCCTTGCCCTTGCGCACGAATTCCATTATGGTAAAAGCCATTTTGGGCTCCACGCCGTAGTCCATGAGCTGGTTCATGATGTCGTCGCGGGTACATATGGCGTGCTTAAGGTCCGTTTTGCCCGCCCGCAGGATGTCCTGTATGTTCCCCACCCATACGGCGGTGCCGTGGCTTAAGCCGGATATCCTGACAAGCTCCTCCATGGAGGATGGACGGGTCTCCGTGAGCATGCCCCTTACGAACTGCGTACCGAATTCTGGTATGCCCAAAGTGCCCGTTTCGCAGCCCAGCTCCTTTGCGGTGATCCCCAGCGCCTCCGGCGACGAAAACAGCGAGATGATCGCGTCAAATACTTTTTTGTCGCTAAGCGGCACCTGCTGCGGCTTTATACCGGTCAGGTCCTGGAGATTGCGCAGCATGGTAGGGTCATCGTGGCCCAGTATATCCAGCTTGACCAGCACGTCGTGCATGGAGCTGAAGTCAAAGTGGGTCGTGATAGTGTCGCTGGTAAAGTCGTCCGCCGGATGCTGCACGGCTGTGAACTGGTATATCTCATAGCCCTTTGGCAGCACCACCATGCCCGCCGGGTGCTGGCCGGTAGTGCGTTTCACGCCCGTGATGCCCCTGGCGAGCCTCTCCTTTTCAGCCTGGGAAATGTTGAGGTTATGGTCTTCCGCGTACTTCAGCACGTAGCCGAAAGCGGTCTTCTCGGCGACCGTTGATATGGTGCCCGCGCGGAAAACATTGTCCTCTCCGAACAATTCCTTCACGTACTGGTGCGCGGTGGGCTGGTAAACGCCCGAGAAGTTCAGATCGATATCGGGGACCTTGTCTCCCTTGAAGCCCAAAAACACCTCAAAGGGAATATTGAACCCGTCCCTGCGCATCACCTCCCCGCAGACGGGGCAGTTCTTTTCCGGCAGGTCCAGGCCGCAGGTATATTCCTTAGGCACGTCGAATTCGGAGTGTTTGCATTTGGGGCACACGTAATACGGCGGCAGCGCGTCCACCTCGGTTATGCCCGACAGGTGCGCCACGAGGCTCGATCCTACGGAACCTCGGGAGCCTACTATGTAACCGTCCTTCAGGGACTTGTCCACCAGTTTAACGGCTATCATGTACAAAGTCGAGAAGCCGTAGCCGCAAATGGAATTGAGTTCTTTTTCAAGACGTTTCTGTACAATTTCAGGCAGCGGCGAACCGAACATCTCGTTTGCCCTGTTCGCGCAGATCTCCCGCAGGTTCTTTTCCGCGTCCTCCCAAAACGGCTGGAAAGTCTCGCCCCCGTCAGGAGCTTTCATGAACAGGTTTTCGATGTGTTCGACCTTATCCGCGATCTGATTGGGCGCGTCTATGACCACGTACTTCGCGTCGTCCTTGCCCAGGTACTCGAATTCCCTGAGCATTTCTCCGGTAGTCCTGAAATACAGCGGCGGCTGCTGATCGGCGTCCTCGTAGCCCTTTACGCTTTGTAGAACCGAGCGGTATATGGCGTCTTTTTCTTCCAGGAAGTGCACATCGCCCGTAGCCACGACAGGCTTGCCCAGGCGCCGCCCGAGTTCCAGTATCCTGATGTTGATGTCTTTTAACGTCTCTTCGCTGTCAACCACGCCCCGGCGCACCATGAACGCGTTGTTGCCAAGGGGCTGTATCTCAAAGTAATCGTAAAAGGCAGCGATCTTTTCGATCTCCTGCTCGCTCTTGCCGTTTACGAACGCGCGATAGAGCTCGCCCGCCTCGCACGCGCTTCCCACAAGCACGTCCTGCCTGTACTGGTTTATCAGGGATTTAGGCATACGCGGCGTCCTGTGGAAATATTTAAGATGCGCGTCGGACACCATGTGGTTCAGGTTCGTCATGCCCTGCCTGGAGGTCGCCAGAAGCGTGACATGATGGCTGTCCCCGCCCTTGTCCGCCTCAAATACGGCGTTGAGCTCGTCCAGCGTGCGCAGAGGCCTTCCCGCGCAGATGCGTTTGAGCGTCTCAAGCAGCACCAGGGAAGTGGCTCTCGCGTCGTGCACGGCCCTGTGGGCGTTCGTGAGCGGGATGCCCTGTTCCTTGCATATCTGGCCCAGCTTGTGGGTCTTCATGGTTGTATAGAAATTGCGGCATAAGGACAGCGTGTCTATCACCGGGTATTCAAAAGGCAGGCCGGCTTCTCTGAACGCGCGGCCTATGAACATCATGTCAAACGACGCGTTGTGGGCGACCAGCACCGCGCCGCGGCAAAAGTCCGCGAATTTGTTTATGACTTCCCCTATGCGCGGCTGCCCCATGAGCATTTGATTGGTTATGCCCGTCAGGCGCGTCACTTCCTCCGGCACCGGCATGCCGGGATCGATCAGCATGGAAAAATCGCCCGTTTCGCGGCCGTTTTCTATCCTTACCGCGCCTATCTCCGTTATCCTGTCGCGGTAGGTATTAAGTCCCGTGGTCTCCACGTCCAGCACCACGAAAGCGGCACCGTCCAGTTTTCTCGCATCCGCCCGTTCGACGATCTTCACCATATCGTCTATCAGGTAGCCTTCGCAGCCGGGGATCAGCTTTATCTTAGCCTTTTTAGCCGCGTCGAACGCCTCTGGAAACGCCTGCACCACGCCGTGGTCGGTTATGGCGATGGCGGAATGTCCCCATTTGGCAGCCTGGTTTATAAGCTCGGTGGGCGAGGCGACCGCGTCCATCGACGACATATTCGTATGCAGGTGCAGCTCTACCCGTTTCTCCCTTGCAGTGTCACGGCGCTCTGGTTTGTCGGCGGGCAGGGCGCTGTCTATCATTATCCTGTAACAGCGGTCATATTCGTCGTAGGAGAAGTCGCCCGTAAGTTTCACCCATTTGCCGGGTTTTATACATTTGTTTACGTTCTCCAGCTGCTGTTCGAAAGAGAGCGAGTTTTTGCCGCGTCTGGCTTTTATAAACGCCTTGCAGGGCAGCGTGGATGTGTAATCGGTGAGGGTCAGGGACAGTATCTTGCAGTCGTCCTTTTTGGTGTCCCTTACCTCGCAGGAGATTATTTCTCCCAGCACTATGACTTTGCCCGCATCCTGGGCGATGTCCCGCATGGGCGTTTCATGGCCCGTAAACGGATGCCCGAGTATCGCGTCATTGCTAACGCTGACATCGCTCGCGTGCTCTTTTTCGCTGATTATCTCCTGCCTTATGCGCTCCTCTTCTTCCAGCCTGCGCCTGTTTATCTGCTCTATAAGCTTTTCTTCGTCGCCGTCATAGCTGATCTCGACCCCCGCTTTGATGTCGAACACGTCTGAAAGCAGGTCTCTTATGCGGCTGTCCATGCGCCTTAGTTTCAAAAACTCGGCTCCCTGGCGGGACGACACGCTGATGGTGAGCACATCGCCCTTCAGTTCCCACATTGAGCTTTCCCAACCCAGGAACGCCGCGCTGCCGGGGCTCTCTTCAAGTATCCTCGCGATCAGCACGCTTTTATAGCCGCTTATGTCATCCAGGACCTTTTGTTTAAGCGCCGGATAATTGATCTTCAGGCTGAAATTCGCGCCCGGAAGACCTCTTTTAAGCGCCGTTTCCACAGTTTTTCTTTCCCGTGCGCTGAGCAGACGGCTGGCGTTGAGCTTTACTTGCATATCTCCCGTGCTGCGGGACAAAGTAACTTCGCCCAAACTCAAAAGCGCGGCCAAATCCCTGTCCGCGCTGGATACCAGATCTCTCCAGATCTCACTCATTTGGATCCAAGCTCCTGTTTAATAGCCTCTATCAGTATTTCCGCAAGGTCACCCCTTACAGTCACCGGGGGCTTGCCCTTACGGAAGAGTATGCCGCCGTCCCTGCCGCCGGCGATGCCTATATCCGCGTGCGACCCTTCGCCCACGCCATTCACCACGCAGCCCATCACCGCCACGGTAAGAGGTGAAGTTAGATTGCTGAAGGCGGCGGACACTTTGTCCGCGATCTCGCCTACGGGTATGCAGGTACGTCCGCAGGTGGGACAGGATATAACGTCTATCCCGTCTTTTCTGAGACCCACCGCTTTAAGGATGTCCTTCGCGGCGTATACCTCGTTGACCGGGTCGCCGGTGAGCGATACCCTGACCGTGTCCCCGATGCCGTCCAGAAGCAGGCTGCCTATGCCAATGGCGCTTTTTATGCTCCCCATTTTGGCAGTGCCCGCCTCTGTAACGCCTATATGCAGCGGATAATCGCATTTCTGCGCGGCGAGCCGGTTCGCTTTAACTGTATCGGCGGCGTTGGACGCCTTCATGGACAGTACGATGTCGGTAAAACCGCAGTTCTCCAGCAGCGCCACGTGGTTAAGGGCGCTCTCTACCAGCGCTTCCGGACACGGTCCGCCGTATTTCTGCAGCAGGTCCTTTTCCACAGAGCCGCTGTTCACGCCTATGCGTACGGGCGCGCTGTGTGCTTTAAGGCAATCCGCCACTTTGCGCACGTTGGCTTCGCTTCCGATGTTTCCCGGGTTGATCCTGAGCTTGCTTATGCCGTTTTCCAGGCTCTTTATGGCGAGCCGGTAATCAAAATGTATGTCCGCCACCAGCGGCACGGGACTGTTGTCCACAAGAAAGCGCACGTTGTCGGCGCAGGCGTCGTCATAGACGCTTACGCGCACGATCTCGCAGCCCGCCCCCGCCAGCTGTCTTATCTGCGCAAGGGTGGCTTCCCTGTTGCGGGTATCCGTATTGGTCATGGACTGAATGCTTACCCGGGCGCCGCCGCCTATGGGCACGCTGCCCGCGTATACTCTGCGCGTCATCCCAGCCAGTGACCTCCCTTTATCATTTCTCCGGCGTTCACACAGTTCAGGCCGAAGCGTTTCACTATCCCCATGGCGGTCTCATAGGACTTGGGATCGTACACGTCCGCTGCCCTGTGGGCGTCGCTGCCTATGGTGACGGTATTCCCCACCTGGCCCGCGACCTCCCAGAAGTCGGGATTCGGATACACCCTGCCGTCACGAACGCCCAGCAGGTTTATCTCAAGCAAAACGTTGTATTTCTTCGCCGCCTCGCATACTGTCAGCATTTCTTTCTGATATACGTCCTTGCTGCCCGTAAACCACAGCACGTCGGGATGCGCCAAACAGGCAAACTTGCCCGTTGACAGCCCTTCGGCCACCTGGCGGACGTAGGTCTGCAGTTTTTCCACGCTCTCAGAAGCATGGAAGGAGTCCATCCTGTCCATCTCGTTGTGTATGAAGTGCTGGCCCATCAGCAGGTACTCCACCGGATAGTCGGCGATGAGTTTCAGAAACTTGTCGAAGAATTTGGGATAGTATTCCGCCTCAAAGCCGATATATATGTCTATTTTGTCTTTATATTCCTGTTTCAGCGCTTCGAGCGTATCGAAATAGCCCTGTATCTGCTCGGGCTTCATGCGGAAGCCGGAATAATAACCGTTTTCAAACACGTACGGGGCATGGTCCGAGAACCCGAGCTTGGTCATGCCGCCCCTGACGGCGCTTTCGATATAATCCCTCTCCGTGTTTTCGGCGTGATTGCATCTCCATGTATGGTTGTGGAATGATTCCCTGAGCATCGTTTTCTCCTATTTGAGCAGAGTTTTGATATCGGAAAATGTCACGACCGCCATCAACAGCAGAAGCAGTCCCAGACCCGCCAGGTTGATGATGCCTTCCACCCTGCGGTTAAGGTGTTTGCCCGTGACCATTTCAAACAGCAGCACCACCAGTCGTCCGCCGTCCAGCGCGGGCAGGGGTAGCAGGTTCATTATGCCCAGGCTGAGGGATATGGCCATTACATAATAGATTATTACGAATATGCCGGTCCCCATGCCCGAACCGAAGCCTATGCTCATTTCACTGGACATGCCCGCCACTATGCCTACCACTCCCGTAACGCTGCCTTCCGGTATCTTCTCGCCTACGAACAGCTTATGCAGCAGGTCAACGAGCAAGCTGTAGGTCGCCTTGACCGTGTTCCACATGAAGGTGAAACTTTTGGGTATGGCTCCTAAAACTCCCACGTTGTAACCTTCATAATAGCTGTTCAGGCCTACGCCCAGCAGCGTCACGCCGTCCTTCTTCTCCGGAACGAGGATGAGCACGGCTTCTTCGCCCCCGCGTTTGACCGTAACGCTGACTTCGCTGCCTTCCTGAACGGACGCCAGGTACGCTTTGAGCGCGTTCGTGCCCGCCTGGTCGCAGGTGACCGCGTTTCCGTCTATGGAAACTATTATGTCACCTTCCATAAAGCCGGCCCGCTGGGCAGGCATATCCTGCATTATGGACCCCACTTCCGGAAGCACGACCGTTTTGAATATGTTTGGGATGGAGCCGGTGGCTATCAGCCCCACGGTGATAACGAAGGCGAGCAGGAAATTCATCGCAGGGCCCGCGAGCACTGTGAGAAAACGCTTCCACGCGGGCATGTTGTTCATGGCCCGCGGGTCCGGATTGGCTTCGTCTTCACCCAAAAACGCGCAGAAACCGCCCAGAGGCAAAGCCCTCACGGAGTAGCGTATGGTCTCCTCCGCGTCCGTGCCCTTGATCCTGTGGCTCTTTTTCCAGCTGAACAGCTTCGGCCCCATGCCGATGGCGTATTCCACTATGCCTATGCCCAGCATCCTGCCGACTATGTAGTGCCCGAATTCATGTATTGACACTATAAACGTCAGCATCAGCAGGGCGATGATTATATATACTATGCTCATTATTCCTCCAGATAACGCTTCGCGGCCTGCCTCGCAGTTCTGTCCGCTTCCAGCACCTCCGCGGCGCTGTTCACGGGTGCGTCGGGACACATGTCCAGAGCGAACCTGACCGTTTCGGCGATCTTCCCGAAGGGGATCCTGCCCTTAAGGAACGCGTCCACCGCTTCCTCGTTGGCACCGTTCAATATCACCGGGTACGCGCCGCCGTTTCTTATGGCTTCCCTGGCGTATTCCAGGCACGGAAAGCGCACGGTATCCGGCTCGAAAAAGCTGAGGTGCCCGATGCTTGCGAAATCCAGTTCCGCGCCCGCGTACTCCAGCCTTTGCGGATGACCCAGCGCGTAGGAGATCGGCCCCCGCATATCCGGGCAGGCCAGCTGCGCCAGATACGCGCCGTCCGTGAACTGAATCATCGAGTGGATAACGCTCTCGGGGTGGATTATAACGTCGATCTTGGCTTCCGGCATGCCGAACAGATAGCTCGCCTCTATTATCTCCAGACCCTTGTTCATAAGGCTGGCGCAGTCTGTGGTGATCTTGCCGCCCATGCGCCAGGTGGGATGCTTGAGCGCGTCAGACGCCTTGGCGTTATATATCCTGTCTTTGTCCCAGGTTCTGAAAGCGCCTCCGGAGCAGGTGAGTATCAGCTTTTTGACAGGGTTGTTCTCCCTTGCCTTAAGGCATTGGTATATGGCGGAATGCTCGGAATCCACAGGCAGCAGTTCGCGCCCCAGCAGCGCCGCCTTGTCCATTACCAGCCTTCCGCCGGTCACCAGCGCTTCTTTGTTGGCCAAAAGCACCCTTTTGCACACATCCAGCGCCGCCAGCACGCTGCTTAAGCCCGCGATGCCGACCACGGCGCACAGCGCGTCGTGGGGCCTGGCGGCCCAAAGCATTTTTTCGTTGGCGTCGGGACCGAAAAACCACTCGATGCCTTTCAGGTCTTCAGGTATCTCCGTCTCCTTTTGCAGGGCGCAGAAACGCGGACGGAAGCGCCTCGCCAGCCCAAACAGCTTTTCTGCCGATGTGGCCGCCGACAGCGCATCCGCGCGGAACATTTCAGGATATTTCGATACGATATCAAGCGTCTGTGTCCCTATGGAACCCGTCGCGCCCAATACGGCTATGTTTCTCATTTCTTGACCTTGCCGAACCTCCGCTCGCGGGAGGCGTACTCGTTCAGATTTTTGATCAGTATGCTTTTGTTGTAATCCGGCCAGTAGGTTTTCTCGAAGATCAATTCCGCGTACCAGCCCTGCCAAAGCATAAAGTTGGACACTCTTTCGTCCCCGCCCGTGCGGATAAGCAGGTCGATGTCCGCCTGCCCCACGGTATACATCATTTCGGACAGCCGTTCGTCACAGATATCCGATGGGTCGAGCGTCCCGTTCACGCAATTCCGGGCCAGCTGCCTCGCCGCGCGGGTGATCTCCGCCCTTCCGCCGTAGTTCAGCGCTATGTTGAGCTTTAAGCCGGTATTGGCTTTGGTGATAGCCATCGCGTTCACAAGGGCGGTCTTCTGCTCCTCCGGGAACGGATCCAGTTCCCCCATGATGGTTATCTTGACGTTTTTCTCGTTCAACTCGTCTATCTCGCTTGCGAAATACCGGCTGATGAGCTTCATGAGCGCGCCCACTTCTTCGGGGCTGCGTCCCCAGTTTTCGGTGGAGAACGCGTATATGCTCATTGACTCGATGCCTATGTCCGAGCAGGTGCGTATTATCTCCCTGAGCGCCTCCGTGCCGGCTGCGTGCCCGGCACTTCGGGGCAGGCCGCGCCTGGTCGCCCAGCGGCCGTTGCCATCCATTATAAAGGCGATATGCCGGGGCAGTTTCTCCCTGAGCGGCAGCTCGTTGATCAGTGCGCTTTGCTTGCGCAGCAGATTTATAGGATTAAACTTCATCGTTTTTGAGCGCGTCGTCATTGAACGCGCATACAGTCAGGCAATTGGTCTTTTTATCAAAGCGTACTGCGCGTAAAGTGCCGCGGGGGTTTTTCTCCGCCCGCGGCGCACTGTACTCCTTTACCCTTACGTCCGTGTTGCCGCCCTCTGCCAGCAGCTTCAGGGCGTCTTCAAGTTTCAAGCCCAGGATCTCCGTCATACGGACATTATCTCTTTTTCCTTTTCGGCGGCGACTTTGTCAACTTCCTTGATGAAGTCGTCCACAGTCTTCTGCAGCTGAGTCTCGGCGGTCTTCTGGTCGTCCTCGGTTATCAGGCTGTCCTTCTTGAGCTTTTTGAATGCTTCCATGGCGTCGCGCCTTATGTTGCGGATGGCGACCTTGCTTTCTTCTGCCGCCTTCTTGACCTGCTTGGACAGTTCCTTTCTGCGCTCCTCGGTGAGTTCCGGCACTATGAGCCTTATGACCCTGCCGTCGTTGGAGGGGTTGATGCCCAGGTCGCTCTTCTGGATCTCCTTTTCGATGGGAGTGATCATCTTGGCTTCCCAGGGCGCGATGACAAGCATGCGGGGCTCGGGCACGGAAATATTCGCGACTCCGCTCAGAGGCGTGGGAGTGCCGTAATAATCCACCGTGATCTTGTCCAGTATCTGGGGGTTGGCCCTGCCGGCTCTCAGCGTGGAAAAGTCCTTTCTGAGCGCTACGATGGTTTTATCCATGCGGGATTTGGCTTCTTCTATCTTCGCCTTATACATATATATCGACCTCCGAATCATAGATTGTTTGGCATTATTTTATGATATTTCCGTCACCGTGTCAAGACGCTTTATGTAAACACGCTTCGCCCGCCGGGACGCGCCTTAGCGTAAAACATAAATGGGGAGCCGCATCGCGGCTCCCCGGAATCCAGTCAGATGTCTGTCACGCCACGCTGCTGGCGAACAGCACGAGTATCAGCAGCGAACACACGTCGACCAGCGTGGTTATAAGAGGCGCAGCCATAAGCGCCGGGTCCAGCTTGAGCTTTTTGGCGAGCAGGGGCAGCATGGAACCTATGGTCTTGGCGAGTATCACCGTGCACAGCATGGCGGCGGATATCGCCCCAGCTTCCAGCACCGTTCTGCCGAACACCAGCGTCTGGATGCCGAAGCACAGTACCGACAGCACCGCGCCTACGATTATGCTGACCCGCGCCTCCTTAAGCAGCACTTTCAGGGCGTCTTTGGGGCTTATCTCGTTCAGCGCGAGACCGCGTATCGCCAGCGTGGAAGACTGGCTGCCGCTGTTGCCGCCCGTGCCCATCAGCATTGGTATGCAGGCGGAGAACGCTATTGTGAGGGAAGCCGAGAACTTGTCGATTATGGTTTCGGTGAGGATACTGGACACCATCATGAACAGCAGCCATGGCAGTCGGTTCATTGCCAGTTTGACCGGACGCGTTTTGATATACTCGCTTTCGGAAGGCAGCAACGCGTTCATCTTTTCGATGTCCTCGGTAGCTTCCTGCCTGATAACGTCGAGTATATCGTCCGCGGTGACTATGCCCACCATCCGACCCTCGTTGTCTACGATCGGCACGGACAAAAGGTCGTACTTCCTGACAAGTTCCGCCACATATTCCCTGTCGTCCAGCGTCCTGGCGGACACGAAGCCGGTAGTCATTATTTTCTCTATCGGGGCTTCGTCCGGAGCGATCAGCAGCCTTCTGAGGGGAAGCGTGCCGATCAGGTGCCGCTGGGGATCCAGCACGTACAAAGTGTATATCGTCTCTTTGTCGGGCGCGTTCTTTTTAAGCTCCTTAAGCGCGTCTTTCGCTGTGATGCCCTCGTGGAACTCGCAGAACTCCGCCGTCATTATGCTGCCCGCGCTGTTCTCCGGGTATTCCAGGAAGGCGTTTATGTTCTTGCGCTGCTCTTCGTCCACGTTCCTGAGCAGGCGGCGGATCAGGTTCGCCGGCAGCTCCTCAAGAAAGTCAACGGCGTCGTCGACATACATGTCGCCCACCAGGCGTGACGTCTCGGTCTCGCCTATGAGCCGCATGAGCCGCTGCTGCTGATCCTCGGACAGATAGCTGAACACGTCGGCGGAAATGTCCTTGGGCAGTATGCGGTACATCTTGAGCAGGTTTTCGCCTTCAAGGGTGTCCATGTACGCGGCGATGTCCACCACATTCAGCATCATCAGCGCGCCGCGCATCTCGCCCAGGCTTTCCTTCTCCAGCAGAGCGTCAAGGCGGTCTTTCAGCTGTTCAAAATCCATATAGACCTCCTTTACAGCAGCGCTGCGCTGGCGATGGCGAAGAGTATGAGCAGGGAGCAGGTGTCCGCCATGGTGGTTATGAGAGGCGTCGCCGTCAGCGCGGGGTCAAGCCCCAGCGCCTTGGCTCCCAGGGGCAGCAGCCCGCCCAGCACCTTTGAAAACACCACGGCGAGTATCATCGAGCCGGAAATGACGAGCGTCACATCAAGCGGGCGGGCAAACAGCAGGTACTGTATGCCAAAGCACACCAGCGCCAGCACAACCGACACCAGCAGCGCCACCCGTGATTCCTTCCAAAGCACCTTGAGCGCGTCGGAGGGAGCGATCTCCCCCGTTGCCAGGGAACGGATTATCAGCGTGGAAGACTGCTGGCCGCAGTTGCCGCCCGTGTCCATCAGCATGGGTATGCACGCGGTGAGCGCTACGCCCACCAGCGCCGCGCCTGACAGAAGGCCCTCGTAATGGCTGATGATAAGTCCCGTGAATATGGACGCCACCAGCATGATCGCCAGCCATGGCAGGCGGTTTTTGACCAGGTCCCAGATGCCCGTATTTAGGTACGTATCGTCGGAAGGCGTCAAAGCGCTCATCATCTCAATGTCTTCGGTGGTCTCTTCCTGGACAACGTCCATGATGTCGTCCAGGGTGATTATGCCCACCATCCGGCCTTCCCTGTCGGTAACGGGCACCGCCAGCAGGTCATATTTCTGAACGGTGGCGGCTACCTGCTCCCTGTCGTCCAGGGTATGCACGGATACGAACACGGTCTCCATTATGCTTGAAAGCGTCGCGTATTCCGAGGCGCAGATAAGCTTCCTGAGGGGAACCGTGCCGGTCAGTATGCCGTTTTCGTCTATCACGTACAGAGTGTTGACGGTCTCCTTGTCAAGCCCCGTGCGCTTGATCTCGTCCATCGCCTCGTCCACCGTCAAACGGCCCGGGAAAGCGCAGTATTCCACCGTCATTATGCTGCCTGCGCTGTTTTCCGGGTATTTCAGGAAACGGTTGATGGTGTCCCTGGTATCCGGGGACACGTTGGCGAGCACGCGGGTGACCAGGTCCTGGGGCATATCCTCAAGAAAGTCCACCGCGTCGTCTATGAACATATCGTCTATGAGCCGGCTGATCTCCCTGTCGCCTATGGAAAAGATCAGCTTTTCCCTTTGCTCGTCGTCCATATACGAAAACACGTCCGAAGCTATGGACGATGGCAGGAGCCTGAACACCAGCAGCATTTTGTCGGTGTCAAGACCGCTTAAATATTGCGCCACGTCAACTCTGTTGAGCATGCGAAGCGCACCGCGCAGCTGCGCGGTTTTTCCCTCTGCCAGCATTTGATTCAGCCGGGAGGTAACGGTATCCCAATCCACAAAAACACCGCCTTCCAATGCAAAATAAGGCGCATATGCGCCGGGAAGGCGAACCGGAAGGTCAGATGTGAACGCGCGCGTCTGCGGCGTTCATACTACCTCGAGGCACGCCGTCATTAGACATACTTCTGTCGCCGCATTCCATGCGCTCACACCTCCCTGCATATAGTTTTACCAAAACCTGTGTTATTTTACTCCTATGGCAGCAAGTTCGTCAAGATTATACAGTTCACAAATTGTTTCAATCCGTTAATTCTTTTGCAAATTAATCGAAATCTTTATGATACCGTTTCGACGCATCTGGCAGGTATAATTAACCGAAGTTTGGAGGTAGCTGCTATGACACCTATCAGCCTGTTCTACGGCATAATCATATACATGTACACCGATAAGTCCAGGGACCTCAAGGTTCCTCACATCCATGCCGTGTACAAAGACGAGGAGATCATCGTTGCCCTCACCGGCGAGGTGCTGGACGGGCATATGCACGCGTCTAAGAGCGTACTGGTCCAGGCATGGCTCACCATACATCAGGACGACCTTAACGCCAACTGGCACGTCATGATGGATGGAAACGCCGTGTTCCGTATCGACCCTTTAAGGTAAAACCTGTTTATCGGCAGGAGGCATCGCGCCTCCTGTTTTTTATGCTTTTCTTCAGATCGCCCGCGCACTTTTCGAACCGCCTCGAACATTACAGACTGCGTTCGGGAAACACCATCCGCGGCTTTGCGCTTTTTCCACAGGGCTTACCTCTGAAATACCGTAGTATAACCGCTGTCTTCCCCGAATTTGCACCCCTATGTGGAAAAGTTTTCCACATCTGCACAGAATGATACGGGGAAAAGTCTGTTTGTTTCATGCCTCTGACCATGGCAGACCCGCATCATTGTACAGAATCCGCCCGCAAGCCGCCGCGTCGTTCTCCGGGCGGTTTCTTTATTTTCCATTTATGCTTGCAATTCTTCCTTTTTAGTCGTAAAATAGCATGCAGGAATATCCTTTATTTGGGGAGGCAGCGTATGACAAAGCGTTGTTATCTTGGTTTTGATTTCGGCGCGTCCAGCGGGCGCGCGATCCTCGGTCATCTTACCATAGACGGCAAAAAGCTTCTGGAGATCGAGGAGATCCATCGTTTCATAAACGAACCGGTGCTGAAAGACGGCCAGTATGTATGGGAATATGAGCGGCTGTGCGAAGAAATGAAGACAGCCATAAACAAAGCCGCCCGGGCGGGCCACCATATCGACGCTATCGGCGTGGATACCTGGGGCGTGGACTTCGGCATCATCGGCAAAAACGGCGAGCTCGTTTTCTCCCCCGTGGCGTACAGGGATTCCCGCACCGACGGCATGATGGAAGAAGCGTTCAAGATCATGCCCAAGGAGGAGATCTTCAAGCACACCGGGCTGGCCTTCATGCAGTTCAACACGCTTTACCAGCTTCTCGCGATGCTGAAAGACCCCAAGACCGCACCTTTCATCAGCGCGGACAACACGCTTCTGTTCATGCCAGACCTGTTTGAATACTACCTTACCGGCCAGGTGGGCACCGAATACACCATCGCGTCCACCGGGCAGCTTATAGACCCCGTAAAACGCGATTGGTCCCGGGAAGTGCTTGACGCGTTCGGGATCCCCGCGGATATATTCGCTCCGCTTCAGCAGCCCGGCACCGTGCGCGGGATGCTGAAAAAGGAGATCTGCCCTCTCATAGATTACGACGTGCCCGTGATCGCGGTCGCCTCCCACGACACCGCCAGCGCCGTCGCCGCCGTACCCGCGCGTCAGGGAGAGAGCTTCAGCTACATTTCATCCGGTACCTGGTCGCTCATGGGCATAGAGACCACCTCCCCCGTGTGCGAGAACAGCGTTATGCAGGCCAACTTCACCAACGAAGGCGGCCTGAACGGCACTACCCGCATGCTCAAAAACATCATGGGCCTGTGGATCATACAGGGCTGCCGCAAGCGTTTTAACGAGATACTGACCGCTCAGGGCCTGCCCGAATTGAGCTTTGGCGACATAGTAAAGCAGGTGGAAGCCCTGTCCGAACCCACAGATGCGGTCATAGACGTGGACGACGACGTTTTCTTCTCACCCGGCGACATGCCTGCCCGCATAGAAGATTATGTGACCAGGCACGGCGGAAAGATAGATCCCGACTGCCGTATCGGCCAGATATCCGACATCGTATACCGCTCCCTGGCGCTCAAGTACCGCTGGGCCATAGGCTGCATCGAGGATATCATACATTCCCCCATCGACGTGCTCTACATAGTGGGTGGCGGCGGCAAAAACGAGCTGCTCAACCGTTACACCGCTTCGGCACTCAAGCGTCCCGTAAGGATAGGCGCGAGCGAAGGCACCGTGATAGGCAACCTGCTGGTGCAGGCTATGGGCAGGGGCGACGTAAATGATCTGTGGGAGCTCAGGCAGATAGTCCGCGATTCCTTCGGTGACAAGGAATACCTGCCCGAGACCGCCTACGACTGGGACGGCGCCTACGACAAGCTCCTGAAGCTGCTGGATAAGTAGTTTATGTCACAAAACGCCGGAGAATTCTTCCAGCACGGGCAGCTGCCCGGCAGTCTCGAGCTCGCGTTCGTCGGTGACGCGGTGTACCATCTTTACGTGCGCAGCAGGCTGGTCATGTCGTCAGGCAAGCTGAACCAGCTGAACCGCGACTCGGCTAACATGGTGAACGCCCACGCTCAGAGCGAGAGCCTGGCAAAGATAGAAGGCATGCTCACCGAGGCCGAGGCGCTCATAGTCCGTTCCGCAAAAAACACCCGCCAGACCGGCCCTAAACACCAGACGCACAGGGATTACTGCCGCGCCACGGGTTTTGAGGCGCTGCTCGGATACCTGTACCTCACCAAACAGACCGATAGGCTCGACCAGATACTCGCCTTAGCGGTCTCGCAAGCTATTTCAGGCGAATAAAGGAGATAAAATGCCCCGGGACGACTCACCCAAGATGCCTTACCACGGCAATCACAGCCAGAACAGCTGGAGCGGTACCGCCCAGCGGAATTATAAAGACCCCAAGCGCCATACGCCCGCTCCTGTTACCGCGCGCTCCGAGTTTTCGGAAAACGAGCTGCCGGAAAACCTGCTCACCGGCCGCAATCCCATAAGGGAGGCGCTGCGCGCGGGCAGGCCGTTTGAAAAGCTGCTCTTCCAGCGCGGAGACCTTTCAAGCGCCGCCCGGGAGATCATCTCCCTCGCACGTGATCAGGGCGTTGTAACGCAGGAGGTAGACAAGCGCCGCCTGGATGAGATCACTCCCAACCACCAGGGGCTGATCGCTTATGTGTCTCAGGCCGAGTACTCCGAAGTGAGCGACATATTCCAGCTCGCTGAGGAAAAAGGCGAAGACCCGTTCATCGTGATACTTGACGGCATCACCGACCCTCACAATCTGGGCGCGATCATACGTTCTGCCCACTGCGCGGGCGCGCACGGAGTTATAATCCCCAAACGGGGCAGCGCGGGACTCAATCCCGCGTGCGTAAAAGCAGCCGCTGGAGCCACGGAATACGTAAAGACTGCGCGGGTCACCAACCTGTCGCAGACCATAGAAGAGATCAAGCAGAAAAACGTATGGGTGTACGCCGCGGACATGGGCGGGCAAAGCATATACGAAGCCGATCTTTCCGGTCCCCTGGCGCTGGTCATAGGTTCCGAGGGCGAGGGCGTTTCCCGTTTGGTGCGTGAAACGTGCGACGGTGCCCTGTCGATCCCCATGAAAGGCCGCATAGACAGCTTAAACGCTTCCGTCGCGGCAGGCATAATGCTGTTTGAGGCCGCAAGGCACAGGTGAAAGATGGACTACACTGTAAAAGCTGACGAAGAACTGGCGCTGCTCGCCCAACAGGGTGACGACCGGGCCATGTACCTTATGCTCGACAGGTATAAAAACTTCGTGCGTGCCAAAGCCCGCAGCTATTTTCTTGTGGGCGCGGACCATGAGGACATCGTTCAGGAAGGCATGATAGGCTTATATAAAGCCATACGGGACTGGCGCGAGGAGAAGCACGCGGCCTTCCGCGGCTTTGCCGACCTGTGCGTCACCCGCCAGATAATCACCGCCATCAAGACCGCCACCCGCCAGAAGCATATCCCCCTGAACACCTATGTATCCCTTAACCGTCCCGTTTACGACGGTGAGGGCGACCGCACGCTTATAGAGGTATTGAAAGAAGAAGAGTATCTTTCTCCCGAAAGCGTCGTGATATCGGGAGAGGATTTTTCTGCCATAAAAAACAAGATCGGCAAGCTTCTGAGCCCGCTGGAAATGGACGCCCTGGAAGGGTACATAGAGGGCAGGAGCTATCAGGAGATCAGCCAGGCTACCGGCCATCACATAAAAAGCATAGATAACGCCCTGCAAAGGGTGAAAAAGAAACTGGCCAAACTGCTGTCGGAAAGATAGCGGAACAGACGGTGCCTGGATAATCTGCTGCGGGAGATCATGAACCGGCATAGCAAAACGGAGGGGACTTATCCCCTCCGTTTTGCTGTTTAAACCATCCTGCAGCAGAACCGCGCTTTTATTCAAGCTCCACTGTTTTCATTTTATCCATAGTCCGCACAAAGCAGCCCGTCTTTAAGCAAATCCCGTACAATTCCGCGCGCCTTTCCTCTGACAGCGTGGGTATCGCGATGATGATGTCCGTCACATAGTTCTTTTCCGCCAAAGCAGGAATGTCCGCGCTCGTTCCGGATACTTTCACGTTGTTTACGATCAGCCCCTGTTTTGCAGGATCGTCGTCCACCAGGCACACCACCTGGCCCATGCCTTCACGGCTTACTGCGAACATCTCCATTATGTGGCTGCCCGCGTCTCCCGCGCCTACTACCATTACCCGGCGCAGCTCGGGAATAAAGCCTCCCTCGCCTGTTTCGCGCTTGAACATTTTCAGGCACAGCCTGAACGCGCAGATGCCCGAAACGATGAAAGAACACAGTATTATCAGGAAGTTCCCCGACAGCGGGCGGCTCTTGATCGCGTACTCCATCACCATATTCAGCACAAAGGTTATGCCGAAACCGACCACCACCGCCATGCTCTGCCTTATCAGCGCCAGCGCGTCGGAGTAGCGCCATATCACGCGGTACATGCGGAAAAACGCAAACGACAGCAGGTAGATCAGCACTATCGCGGGCAGATAGCGGTTCAGCGCCAGCAATTCTTCCTTATCGATATTGGGTGCGAATTTGGTCAGGAGCGCGGCGTATGCGCACACCACTATTATCAGCGCGTCTACCAGCATAAGCTTTATGATACGCCACAGGCGTTTCTTTCCGGCTTCGTTCACGCACACACCCCCTATACGGAGCAATTATACCATTCTTTCTGCAAAAGCGCAAGCACGCATGTTTATAAGACGTTTTGAGCCGCAAAAGAGTTCCCGGGCTTTTCAAAACCTATGGAAAGCCGGGCAGATTTGTGATATAATGATCTATAAAGACAGTTATGCGGGAAGGCGACATGAAAGAACTTTTGGGCTGTATCCGCCGGGCGGACAAAAACTTCGGGCTTATAAGCGAAGGCGATACCGTATGCGTGGGCGTGTCCGGAGGCAAGGACAGCCTGGCGCTGCTGTACGCGCTCGGACTTTACCGGCGCTTTTGCCCCTCCAAGTTCACTCTTATAGCCGCCACTCTGCACCTGGGGCGCGAACCCTTCGACACGGACGCCGTCAGGCGGCTGTGTGAGGAGATAGACGTGCCCTACACCGTCAAAATGACTCAGATCTCCCAGGTCATATTTGACGAAAGGAAGGAAACCAACCCCTGCGCTTTATGCGCCAAAATGCGCAGAGGCGCGCTCATAGACCTGTGCAAGGAACTGGGCGCCAACAAGCTGGCGCTTGGGCATCACCGTGACGACGCGATCGAAACGCTCATGCTCAGCCTTCTGTATGAGGGCAGGCTGCACACCTTCCACCCCCGCACGTTCCTGTCCAGGAGCGGTATAACGCAGATCCGCCCCATGGTCTACTGCCCGGAAAAGCATATCATCCATGTGGTTAAGCAGCTTAAGCTGCCCGTGATCACCTCCCCCTGCCCCGCTAACGGCTATACCAAACGGGAGGAAATGAAGCAGATAATCGACGACATCTGCAAAAAGATACCCAACGCCCGGGAGCTCATGCTGTCCGCGCTGCAGAACAAGGAGCAGTACGGCCTGTGGGATTAGGCCGCACTTGACAATATCTTCCCCGTAAAGCTATAATTCATATATAAATCTATTTGGAGGCGCTCATGGCAAAAGCAGGAAGTAAGAAGCAGGAATCCGTCAAGCAGGTCACCGACGTGCAGGAACGCAAGCTGGCGCTTGACGCGGTTTTGAGCAAGATCGAAAAGGACTTCGGCAAAGGCAGCGTGATGAAGCTGGGCGAGAATGCCAACATGAACGTGGACGTCATCTCCACCGGTTCCCTGCCCATAGATATGGCGCTGGGCGTAGGCGGCCTGCCCAGGGGCAGGATCGTTGAGATCTATGGTCCTGAATCTTCCGGTAAGACCACCATAGCTCTGCACGTGGTAGCGGAAGCCCAGAAAGCGGGCGGCACCGCCGCATTCATAGACGCCGAGCACGCTCTCGACCCTGTTTACGCGAAAAAACTCGGCGTAAATATCGACGAACTGTACGTCTCACAGCCCGATAACGGCGAGCAGGCACTTGAGATCTGCGAAGCGCTGGTCAGGAGCGGCGCCATAGACGTGGTGGTAATCGACTCCGTTGCTGCTCTGGTGCCCCGTCAGGAGATCGAAGGCGAAATGGGCGACAGCCACGTGGGCCTTCAGGCCAGGCTTATGAGCCAGGCACTCAGAAAACTGGCCGGCTTTATCTCCAAGACCAATTCCCTGGCCATATTCATCAACCAGCTGCGCGAAAAAGTAGGTGTGGTGTACGGCAATCCCGAGGTCACCACCGGCGGCAAGGCGCTCAAATTCTATGCCACCGTGCGCATGGAGATCCGCAAGGGTGAGCCCATCAAGTCCGGCAGCAACAATATAGGCAACCGCGCCAAGGTAAAGATCGTCAAAAACAAGGTGGCGCCTCCTTTCCGCACATGCACAGTCGACATGATATTCGGAGAAGGCATTTCCCGCGCGGGCAGCCTGCTGGATATCGCCGTGGAGCGGGATTTCATCAAGAAATCCGGTTCCTGGTTCTCCTATAACGGGGACCGCATCGGCCAGGGCCGCGACGCCGCGGTGCAGTACTTGAAGGACAATCCTGACGTTTTCGACGAACTGGACGAAAAGATCCGCGAAGCCATGAGCGAAGGGCTGATCACCGCTCCTCTGGACAGCGACGAAGAGGAAGACGACGAGCCCGTAGACGAGGAATGATCTTTACATACAAACTGACAGGGAAACCGGCACCCGCCGCGTTTCCCTGTTTTTTCGGCTTAAGCCCATCGCATTCCGGCTTTACTTCCCCGCCGCCTGTTATTATTGCTTTACGCGTATTGACATCACTTTTTTTCTAATGTAAAATGCAGACAATTCCCAATCCCGAGAGGTCATTTATGGATATCATTTCTGCTTCCAAGTCATATCTTGCGGATACATACAACCGCTTCAATATCGCTCTTGTGAAGGGCAAAGGCGCGAGAGCCTGGGACGAAAACGGCAAGGAATACATCGACCTTGGCAGCGGTATCGCCGTAAACGTATTCGGTTACGGCGATGAGGAGTGGAAAAAGGCGGTCACATCCCAGCTGGACATGATCCCCCATACTTCCAACCTCTACCACAGCGCCCCCGCCGCGGAGCTCGCCCGGCTGCTGTGCGAGAAGACGGGCATGAAGCGCGTATTCTTCGGAAATTCCGGCGCGGAAGCCAACGAGTGCGCGGTAAAACTGGCGCGCAAGCGAGCGTTTGACAAGTACGGCGACGAAAGCCATTCCACCGTCATAACGCTTACCAACAGCTTCCACGGGCGCACCATTGCCATGCTGTCGGCCACGGGTCAGGCCCATTTTCACCGGTATTTCGGTCCCTTCACTCCCGGGTTCGTGTACGCGGAGGCAGACAACATCAAAGATGTGCGCCGGCTGGTCAGCGAGCACGGCTGCTGCGCCGTTATGCTGGAAATGATACAGGGCGAAGGCGGCGTAATGCCTCTTTCCTACGGCTTTGTCAAGGGCGTGAGGCAGCTGTGCGACGAAAACGACATGCTGCTCATCGCGGACGAGGTGCAGACGGGCAACGGGCGCAGCGGCAGGCTGTACTCCTACATGAACTTCGAGCGGCCCGTGGATGTGGTCACCACCGCCAAAGGCCTGGGAGGAGGGCTGCCAATCGGCGCGTGCCTGATCGGCGAAAGGGCCGAGCATGTATTCCGCCCAGGCGACCACGGTTCCACCTTCGGCGGCAATCCCGCCGTGTGCGCCGGGGCAGTAAGCATACTCAGCCGCATTGACGACGCGGTCCTGCAGGGCGTAAGAGACAGAAGCGCCATCATAATCGACATGCTCAACGGCACCGAAGGTTTAGAGGCCATAAGCGGCATGGGGCTCATGCTGGGCCTCAAGGTCATCGGGAACGCCCGCAAGATCTGCGAAAGCTGCGCGGAAAGGGGCGTATTGGCGCTTACCGCCAAAGACAGGATCCGCCTGCTGCCGCCGCTCAACATAGATATCGGCGACCTTAAGACAGCCGTCTGCATTCTGCGGGAGGAGATCATCAGGGCCGCGCGCTCATAAACACATTCCGGGCATCACAACGGGGCGGAAGTTTTCCGCCCCGTTGTGTTTCACGCCCGGATCCCCCGGCTGTCACCGGGCATCCGTTTCCGCTTTCCCTTTAAGTTTGTTTTTCCAGTAAGCGCCGAATATGATCGCTTCGCCCAGCAGGCATACAGGCAGCGCTGCGACCACGTCCACAAAAGAATGCTGCTTTACGAAGCATACCGCAAGGCAGATCATAATCACCATGAATGTCAGCAAAGCTTTGACGAACCCGGAGATGTCCCTGTCCTTGAACAAAACGGACAGGATCGCGATCGAGTAAGCCACATGCAGCGAAGGGCACACCCCCGAAGGCGTATCGAAGCTGTATATGAAACCCATTACCCAGGTGAAAATGTTGTTCTGTTCAAACGTTTCGGGGCGCAGATCCTGTATGCTGGGATAGATGATATAGCACGCCATTGCGACGATCTGGGTGATTATAATGTACCATTGCAGCTGCTTAAAACGCTCCACGTCGTAAAACAGCGTATACGCCAGCGAGAAAAACACCAGCGCGTACCAGCCCACGTAGAACACGGCGAAATACTCGCAAAACGGTATGACATCGTCCAGACCGCAATGGATCACGTGGCAGTTCTCCGGCGGGATAAGGTTCTCGGTAATAAAGTACATGGCAAAATACACGAGCCATCCCGCAAGCAGCCACAAATGTCTGAAACGTTTCTCGTTAAGCCTCTTTATCGAAAACCCGCTGTAATCATACCTGAGTTTTTTCATCCGTATAGACCTCTGTCGGCAGGCTCATTGGGTAATGCTTTTTCGACACGTTCGGATACGGCACGACCCTGTGGCAGGGCAGGCGCGACGCCAGAACAGTTATGCCGTCCATCATCGCGGCGCAGATACGTTCACGCTCCTGTTTAAGGTCGTTATCCGGATCAAAACTTACGGGAGCTCCGAAAACGCCTTTTTTAAGCTTTGGAGATACGTAGAACGGCACGAACGAGACTTTCCTGCCGGTCTTTCTGTAATACATCAGCGCCACGTCCACGAAGCCACGCTGAAAATCGTATACGATGTTGTTGTGCCTGTTGTAACACTCCGGGAAGATGACGAGGCTCTCCCCCGCTTCCAGTGTCTTTACCGAATCCCTGAAAGTGGAAAGCACCCGCGTGTCATGATACACGGCAATGGTGCGTGCATTCGTGAAAATAAGCTCTGCCAAAGGCGATATCAAATGGGACAGCAGCCTGAAAAGCGGGTGCGTCCATTTCGGCTTGTTAGACCAGAAATCCTGGAACGCGTACGCCGCGACGGTCTTCCTTTCCATCATCTCGCCGGCGCACCAGGTCTTCCGCTTTACGGGAGAATAGAACTCTGCGAAAACGGGCCCGTACATGTGGCAGTGGTTGCCTACCAATACCGATGGCTCTTGGGGGACATTCTCCCCGCCTTCCACCCTGTATTTGGGAGAAAACAGCCACACAAAAAACGCCAGAATGCGGTATATGACCCGCCTGATCTTTTTTCGCATCTGCATCAGATCTTTTCCGAAAGCTGCTTGAGCAGCAGCCTCGCTTTGTAAATCTCATTGCGTTTGAAGCCATGTGCCTTGAGCCGCTCGGAAGCTTCGGAAAAACTCATGCCCCCGCACATCAGTCCCGCCAGCGCTTCGGGGCAGGTCTTGCCCTCTTCGGCGCCGCTTTTCTCCTTATCGGGCACAGGGCTCAGGTCCAGCACCAAGGCATACTCGCCCTTTTCGACGTTTTCCCTTTGACTGAGCCTTTCGTATATCTCTGTGACCGTTCCCCGGTCCAGTTTCTCAAACTTTTTCGTAAGGTCACAGCACACCAGTACCCGCGCCTCAGGGAACATCATGCTTATCCGCTTGACCAGATTCACTATCCTGTGCGGGCTTTCGTAAAGCACGGCAACCGGGATGCCGCTTGCGTGTATCTGTTTCAGCGCTTCATCCAGCGCGCCGTCTTCCCTCGGCAAAAAACCGTAAAACGCGAAACGGGAGGTGTTGAACCCGCTTAATGAGAGGGCTGTGGCTATGGCGCTCGGTCCGGGTATCGCTTCCACGTTTATACCCGCTTCCCAACAGGCGTTCACCAGCTCTTCGCCCGGGTCTGATATGCCGGGAGTGCCCGCGTCGCAGGTCAGGGCGACGATCAGGTCTTCAGACAGCATCCTTTCCACTATCCCGCCGCTTTTGTCCTTCTCATTGTGCCTGTGGCAGGAGGTCATGGGCTTGCGTATATCATGCACGCTCGTGAGTTTGCCGGTCACCCTGGTGTCCTCTGCGACGATAAGGTCGCAGGTCCTGAGCGCCTCCAGTGCCCTCGGTGACAGATCGCCCAGATTGCCTATGGGCGTTGCGACTACCTTAAGACAGGCCATTTACGCCTCCTTGCCCAACGCCTTGGACAGATGATCCAGCAGATCATCCCACCCCAGTCCGTTCAGAGCCGAAAAGCATACCATCTCCCATGGCTGGGCCTTTAGTGCGCGCCCTATCACAGGAAGATTCCTGCCCCGCTGCGCGCCCGAAAGCTTGTCCGCCTTGGTGCAGACCACCGTAAACGGTATACCGTAATGCCTTAAATACCCCGCCATTTCCACGTCGCCCTGTGTGGGCTCATGGCGAATATCCACCAGCAGCAGCGCGTATGCGAGATTCTTGGACTCGCTTATATACCCCTCGATCATGCCTTTCCAGCGGTTTATCTCGGCAGCCGAAGCCTTGGCGAATCCGTAACCCGGCAAGTCGGCAAAGAAGAACTCGTCGTTTACGCCGTACAGGTTTATCAGCCTGGTCTTTCCGGGCTGCTGGGAAGTGCGCGCCAGGTTTTTATTGCCGCACAGCGCGTTTATAAGCGAGCTTTTCCCCACGTTGGAGCGGCCCGCGAGGGCTATCTCCGGCCTGCCCTGCCCGGGAAAGGGTTTCAGTTTTTCAAGAGAGGCGACATACGCCGCTTTTGTTATCTTCATCAGGCCCGCTTCCCCGGCAGTACGTATCTGAGCGCCTCGGTCGCCCTCGTTATGGGCATCACGTTCATTTTGCCCCGCACGTCCGCGGGTATGTCTTCCAGGTCCTTCACGTTCTCCCTGGGCAACAGTATGTTGTTTATGCCCAGGCGGTACGCGGCCAGCAGTTTTTCCTTGACTCCGCCGATAGGCAGCGCGTTGCCCCTAAGGGAGATCTCGCCTGTCATAGCCACGTCCTGCCGCGCCTCAAGCCCCGTCATGGCGGAGTATATGGCGCAGGCCATGGCGATGCCCGCGCTGGGCCCGTCCTTGGGAGTGGCGCCTTCCGGCACGTGCACGTGTATGTCGTGGGTCTTGCGGAATTCCTCGGTGATCCCGTCCTCCCCCATATGCTGGCGCACGAAGCTCATGGCGATATGGGCGGACTCCTTCATCACGCTACCCAGGCTGCCGGTCAGTTCCATCTGGCCGCTGCCCGGCATCACGCTGACTTCTATGGGCATTACCTCGCCGCCGGCGCTGGTCCACGCCAGCCCGTTTACCGTGCCCACCTCAGGCTTTTTCGCAGCGTCACGCTTAAGGAAGTCGGGCGCGCCCAGATATTCCGGTATGTTCGCGGGCGTAAACGTTATGCCCTTCCAGTTTTCAGCGTGTTCCAGTTTTTCTACCACTGCCTTGCGGCACAGCCTCGCCAGCGCGCGCTCAAGATTGCGCACGCCCGCTTCACGGGTATAGCCTTCGATGACTCTTTTGATACTCGCGGCGGTGATCTTCAGCTCGTCTTTTTCAAGCCCGTTCTCGCTTAAGCACTTTTTCCACAGATGCCTTTTAGCTATCTGTATCTTTTCTTCCAGAGTGTAGCTGGGCACCTCTATGACTTCCATACGGTCATACAGCGGCCTGGGTATAGCCTCCGCGGAGTTGGCTGTGGTTATGAACAGCACACGGCTCAGATCGAACGGCGCCTCCAGGTAATGATCCCTGAAACGCGCGTTCTGCTCGGGGTCCAGCACTTCCAGCATGGCTGAAGCGGGATCGCCCCGCATATCCGACGCCATTTTGTCTATCTCGTCAAACAGGAACACGGGGTTCATGCTGCCCACCTGTTTTATGGCGGATATCACGCGCCCCGGCATCGCCGCCACGTAAGTGCGCCTGTGGCCTCTAAGCTCCGCCTCGTCATGCACGCCGCCCAGGGATACCTGGCAGAATTCCCTGCCCAGCGCTCTGGCAATGCTGCGGGCGATACTGGTCTTGCCTACGCCCGGCGCGCCCACAAGGCATAATATCGGGCTTTTCGGGTCGGTCTTAACGCTTCTGACCGCAAGGAATTCAAGCACGCGCTTTTTGACTTCGGTCAGCGCGTAATGATCCTCATCCAGTATGCGCTTCGCCCTGGAAATGGAGAGTTTGTCCTTGGAATACCTGCCCCAGGGCAGCTCCAGCATATACTCTATGTAGTTTTCCATGACCGCGCCTTCGGGAGACTGGGGAGATACACGCTTTAAGCGCTTTATCTCCTTTGCCGTGCGTTCCCTGGCTTCGTCATTCATGGGCAGGGTCTCCAGCTTCTTTTCGTAGGAAGCGATATCGTCATCGTCGTCGCCCAGTTCCTCGTCGATCAGCCGCTGCTGTTCCCTGAGGAAGTATTCCCTGTTGTTCTTGTCCAACCGCTCGTGAGTGCGCTTCTGTATCTCCTTGCGCATGCTTATGTACTGCTGCGCCTCAAACATGTAGCGGCACACTATCCCGGCCCTTTCCAGCACATCCGCGCATGCCAGCACCTGCTGCTGACTTACGAAGCTGTCCATTTCAGTGGCGGCAAAGCGGTCGCAGAACTCGCCCAGGTCGTTCATTCCCTGAAGCAGCTGGGCGTTCTCGCCGCCGGTCTCGCCTTTTTCTTCCTGATAGGCGCGGTAAAGCTCCTTCGCCTGGGCGAGCACCGATTTCATTTCGCCCTCGGTCTTCTGCCTGTCCTTCACGCGCCTGACCTGCGCGACCAGCATTTCGCCCAGGTCGGCAACGCCCTCTATCCTGGCCCGGCACAGAGGATTGACCAGCACCCTAAGCGTGCCGTCCGGAAGAGGCATCACTTGCTTGACCTCGATCACGCAGCCCATATCGAACAGGCTCTTCGCGTCCGGCTCGTCTATGTCGGGATCCTTCTGGCACACGGCGAGCATGGGTTCTTCGCCCGCAAGAGCCGCTTCCAGCGCGTACACCGAGCGCGGTCTGCCCACGTCAAAGTGCTGGGTCACCCCGGGAAACAACACTACGCCCCTGAGGGCGATCGTCTTCATATTATCAGATTGTTTGATGTTATCCGCCAATTGTATGTCCTCCGGACAGAAACGTCCATTTTAGTTATCTTTGTATTTTATCACCTTTTGCTTTATTTGTCAATTCCGGGGCTTCACTGCCTCATCTTCAGGCGTCAGCCCAGATCCGGCTCATCTGTAAGCAGCAGCTCGGTCCGCCCGCAGCCCTCCAGTTCCAGCACCTGCAGCCTGTTGACGCCTTTCCTCATAAAAGGCGCGGGCAGGTAACATGTTTTCTGGGGACCGATCTCCCAGTAGCGGGAAAGAGGTCTGCCGTTTATGAACACCACACCCTTTTTGAAGCCGTCCAGCCTTATGAATGTGTCACAGGGCGCATCTTCTGCATCGAAAGCACCCTCAAACAGCGTGGGAACAAAGCCCTCTTCCCGCTTTTCCGTACGCATGTCCGACACGTCGTCCATCGGCAGAGGATACGTCTCCCAGCCGAACAGGAACATCTGCCCCAGCCTGACTGCCCTGATGCCTTTTGGATCTTTAAGGAACACGCCGTAATTCGTCCTGCCCATATTCTCGACCAGCAGGTCTATACGCGTTCCGCCATCCGGTATGCTCACGCAGATATCGCTTTTGCAGTTTCGATAGATAACGCCTTTGTATTGCCCGTCAGCAAGTACGTAAGCGCGATCGGCAAGACCGTCTATTTCCAGCCGCATCTCTTCCCTGGGGCCTTTCACAAACGCGCTGTAGAGTATAAAGCCGGTCGCCTGGCCCGCCTCTTCCATGGACACGGGGCTGTTGGACCTTATGGGCCGGATGTGCTGTTTTGCCCAAGCAATAACGTCGCACACGGGAGAGAGTTTTACCATGCCGTACACGCGTTTGGCTACCGGGGCAGGCTCAAGCTCGTTTACTTCCGCGCCATGCCGCTTGAGCACGTTTCTGAACAGGCGGTACTTGGGAGTTATGTCGCCCCACTCCGTAAGCAGCGCGTCGTCGTCATAGCTGTTCACCGTGGGCTGGTATTCTCCCTCCCGCGTGCAGTTGGCGCCGTTCATAAAACCGAAATTCGTGCCGCCATGGAACATATACACGTTCACCGAAGCGCCCAGATCCAGCGCCCTTTCAAACGCCCGGGCGGCGTCCTCAGGGTCGCGGCTGTGGTGCTTTTCTCCCCAGTGGTCGAACCAGCCCAGCCAGAACTCACCGCACATGAGCGGCCCGTCCGCGTTGTACTGCCTGAGGGACGAAAAGTTCCTGTCCGGGTCGGAACCGAAGTTGACGGTCCTGAGCGCGCCGTGGGCGTTCCCGCCCGTGAGCATCCACTTGCAGTCCCCGTCCGAGGTGAACAGCGGCACCTCCGCTCCCCTCCTAAGCAGCGCGTCCCTTATGTAGTTCATATACTCCAGGTCGTCGCCGTAACTGCCGTACTCGTTTTCCACCTGCAGAAGGATTATATTGCCGCCTCTGGTCAGCTGCCTGGGAGAGATCACGGGCATCAGATTGTCAAAATACTCGTTCACCGACTCCAGGTATTCCCTGTCCATGCAGCGCAGGCGGATATCGCCCTTCATCAGCCACCAGGGCAGGCCTCCCGCATCCCATTCGGAGCATATATACGGCCCGGGGCGCACTATGGCGTACAGGCCCAGCTCCCGCGCCAGGTCCAAAAACGCGCCCAGGTCCAGCATGCCGTCAGTCAAAAAGCAGCCTCGCCGCGGCATATGCGCGTTCCAGGCCACGTAAGTCTCCACAGTATTGAAACCGCAGTCTTTGAGTTTTTGGAGCCTGTCTTTCCAGTACTCCCGCGGAACGCGGAAATAGTGTATCGCTCCGGAATAGATCCTGAACGGCTTGCCGTTCAGCAGGAACTCGCCATTCCCGATCTCGAATCTGTCCATATCTGTATCCTTTTATGCCAAACGCGACGCGCTTTTATCTTTCGGCCCTGCCTCCGGCGCGGTACTGCAGGGGGCTTACCGAGGCATACTGCTTGAATCTGCGCGTAAAGGCGGAGGCGTCCTGATAGCCGCAGCGCGCGGCTACCTGCGCCACGCTGTCGTCGCTTTCCCTGAGCAGCCTCTTGGCCTTTTCCATCCTGAGTTTGGTCAGGTACTCTGTAGGCGTTATGCCTTTCTGCGCCTTGAACTCCACCGTGAGCCGCCACTGGCTTATGTTCAGGGAAGCGGCGGCGTCCGAGAACGAAAACTCCTTCTGGGTATATCCTTCAAGCATCATCGCTTCCAGTTTGTCGGCGACTCCGGCGCCCGCGTCCCCGGCTTTGCGAGTCTCTATTACCGCGCGGCAGGCGTTATATATCAGTTCCTCGAGCCTTGACAGGCTTTTGCAGGCGGAAAGGCTCATCAGGCTGTACATCTCTCCCTGGGGCAGGCCTTCTTCGCCCGCCTGGGAGAGTATCTCGGACAGTATATCGTTATACACCTGCCTGAAATCGTACAGGCTCATTCCTTCCGACTGGGCATCTTCCCTGAAGCGCGCCAGGGACACGCTTACCGCTTCCAGGTCGTTATTCTTGAGCGCCTGCCGTATCTCGCTGGCCGTGTCCCGCCGGCGGCTGCCGGAAGTCGAAAGTGGAAGCTCCTCAAAGCGGATCACCCGGCCTTCGCCCATCATAAAGCGGCTCTCATAAGCGCTCGTAGCCTCCAGGAAGGCGCTTGGCGAATTGGCAAACCCCCTGCATACACGGCTCATCCCTACCGTGGCTTCCCCGTCAAGGCTTCCAAGCAGATCGTTCGCGAATTTAGCGAGCACGTCTTCGCTGTCAGCGAAACAGAGCACCGCGGACAGCCCGCCTTCCCCAAGCGGCGCGGTAAGGCAGGTCACGCCGCCATCCGCAAGCTCATCGGCGTCCGTCTCAAAAGGCGCCACCAGCGCGGCGAACACTGGCATCTCAAGGTCAAGGCCCAGGTTTCGCGCCTCGTTTTTAAGCTCGTTTTCGTCTTTGTACCTTCCGTTTATCAGTTTCCTGGCCAGGTCGCTCTTTTCCCGGGCCAGAGCGTCCTTTTCCATCTCCCTGGCCCTGCCCTGCAGTGAAGCGACGCGGCTCGAGATCGTCTCCACGTCTTCCCCGCTGCCCAGCTCCAGCGCCATGCGCCTTATGGGCGCCAGATTTTTGCGGGAAATATATAACATAAAGCCCATTACCGGCACACTCAGCAGCAGCATCACCGCGAGAAAGCCCAGCCATACCCGCCCAGCCCGGGAATAGATGCCGTCCAGGCTGGTAACGGACAGATAGCTTATCCTGTCCGCAGCGGAAGGTATAAGCGTGAACAGGTAATCCCTGCCGGTGATCCTTTCGACGGTGCTGATCTCTTCGTCGGAGTATCCGCCGTACCTTAGCACGTTGGCGTCGAACATGTCGTAGCCTTTGACAGCGGCGCAGATTTTGCCCGCGAAGATCATGTACAGGTTCCTTCTTTCGGACGCATCCGGCATGAAATCGTCGGGATCGAAATACCCCGCCAGGCTTGCTTCGCTTTCCGGTAAGGCAAACAGGGCGGTAAGCACGGTCTCTTCCCGCCCGTTTATATTCACTGTCTGCGCCGGGATAATGCGGAACCCGGGCTGCAGGTATACCTGCAGCGCCTCTTCCTCGGTAAGCGTCTCGTATGTCACCGATGCAAGGGGATACTCACCGTCATTCAGCCTCAGTGTTTCCTCTTTGGGCAGTATGACGGCGGTACGGTCATCGCCCGGAACATAATCGGAAGAAACAAAACCGCTTACGGTACCCAAGCGGGCAAGCCCCGCGTCGCCGTCGGCGCGCAGCAGCCTGGTCACTTCCCTTTCCTCGGAAAGTGTGGTCTCGTAAACGCTTTTGCGGTAATAGGCGTACATATACGCCGAAAGCGCGCCCAGCAGCAGAGCGGTAAGCAGCAGGTAGCTGAGCATATATCTTACGTAGCCACGCCTTAGATATGCCCTTATCCTGTTAAGCATCTTCCTGAAACCTCAACGTAGTCTGCTGTCCGTCCGCGCTTATCACTGTGTTGGGAAAGATCGTCCTGACCTCATCCTCATACTCTTCGGGGTGGGGATTCGCCGGAGAATAATGCGTGAGCCAGAGCTCCTTCGCTCCCGCGTTTTTGGCCAGCAGGGCGGACTGGTCCATGGTGGAATGGCGGGTCTCCAGCGCACGTATATCCTTATCCGTGCCTCCGAACATGCCTTCCAGCACCATAAGGTCCGCGTTTTTGCCAAGTTCGGTCAAGCTGTCCAGCGGCAGCGTGTCCGTGGCGTATATGAGTTTTAGGCCTTTTCTGGGCATGCCAAGCACCATATCCGGTGTAAAGCCCTCGCATTCCTCGCCCTGCTGCAGACGCGCCCACAGGCGCATGGGCACACGGTTTGCCTTTGCTTTTTCGGGGTCAAATCGGCCCGGGCGGTTTTTTGTCAGGCAGTAGCCCAGGCACGGCACCGAGTGGTTGGCCTTGAAGCAGCGGGCGGTCAGGTCGCCCACACGGAAAACTTCCTCTCCCTCAAGTTCATGGCACACGATATCGAACGGCACCTCGGGCACTATCACTTTTATGGCTCCCATAAGGCGCTTCAGCCCGGGAGGACCGTAGACGTCCAGAGGTTCCGTCCTGTCCTCATTGCCCAGCGTGAGCAACAGTCCGGGAAGCCCGCTGATGTGGTCCGCGTGATAATGGGTCAGAAGCAGCGTGTCGATGGGCTTAAAGCGTCTGCCCGCAGAGCGTATGGCGCTTTGCGTGCCTTCCCCGCAGTCGATAAGCAGGCAGCGTCCCTCGCACCTTACGTACAGGCTGGTCAGATATCTGTCCGGCAGGGGCATCATGCCTCCCGTGCCCAACAGGCAAACATCAATCATATCGTCAATTCTTTCTGTTAATGAGTATTTGGCTTGAGTCCCGTCTACCATGCGGTGTGGCGCAGCCGGTAGTAATCGTTCGTGTAATATCCTATGTCCGTGACCCAGGCGTTCACCGTGTTTATAGCCTTTTCGCTGCCGCCCTGCTGCAGTATCACAGCCTGCGTCATTTGCTCGTCCGCCCAGTACAGGAACATGACCACATGGCTGGAATGTTTGACAAGTATGTCGCCCGGCCGCAGTTCCTTAGGGTCGTTGAAGTATTTAAGCCGGCTGTCAGAATACAGCGTGCCTGTTTTGACCGCCTCGCCGTTATGGGTGGTGGATCCCCATATGGCGAGCGCAACGAACGCCGAGCAGTCGTTGCCCGCGTAACCGGTGATAAAGTACTTGGAGGCGCGGTTGAGCAGGTAGTAATCCTCGCCTTCCACCTTTATGTACCTCTCCTGCTCCAAAGCCTTTTTAACGTCGTAGGAACGGTTGTGGTTTACGCCGCTGGTATACGGCAGACCGTAGTATATTATACCCGGCACGAAGTTTTTAGCTCCATTTTCGGAGTTCGCCTTTTCCCAGTAGTACACCTTTTTGTCGACCGCCCAGGGAAACGCGTACATCTCAAAAGCGTTCTCAATGATCTTCTTGCGCGTTTTCGCTTCCGAGGCAGTGACAGTCCCCGCATCGTACAGTTCCTGCAGCACGTTCATGGCGGACTGCTTCAGCCTGTCGATCTTCCCGAGGTTTTCGCTTATAAGTGTTTTGTCGGTGCGCCGCAGAGGCATCTCCACACATACGCCGTCGTCGGAGACGCTCACGCTGATCTCCGCTTTTATGTCGGGTATATAGGAGTTCTGTATGGTCAGCACGCTTACGCCGTGGGAAACGCCCGTTATTCTGCTTCCGCTGACGCTGAGTATATCCTCCCTCGAGGAAGAGAGCGTATAGTCCTGGCTGGCCGCCTCAGGCAGAAAGCTCGCCTGTACCTCCCGCTCTTCTCCTACCATAAGGTTCGCGCCGCCCGTTATCTGATACTGTATGCTTTCCGGGCGGTTGGCGTCCGTTACGGTGAACTTCACGCTTACGTTTATGGACGGATCCCGGTAGCTTTTTACCGTGACCGTGGCTTTTCCGGCGCCCCGGGCGGTAACAAGCCCGTTTTCGTCGACAGACACCACTTTCGTGTCGCTGCTTAAGAACACTATGGCTTTGCTGGCGTTTTGCGGAGCGACGCTGAGAGTCAGCTGGTACGCCTGGCCCTTTTCCAGGCTGAGCTCGCTTTCGGATACCTTTATGGACGTGATCCGTTCGCCGTACGCGCTTTTTACGGGTACTGAAGACTTGACCCGGCTGTCGTACCTGCTCATTACGGTGACGGTGGTCTCGCCCGGGCCGACCAAAGTGACCAGACCGCTCGCGTTTACCTTCGCGACGCTCTCATTGGCGCTTTTGTATACGTAAGCTCCGGTTTTGTCAAGCGGCATGGCGACGGCTTCCAGTTTAAAGCTTTTGGAAGGCTCGCCCGTTATACGCGCGGGATACGCCAATATGCGTTCGGGAGCGCGGCTGTCAATTACCTTTACGCTGCATGTCGCCTTTATCATCCCGTAACCGTGTACGGACACGCTGATAGTGGCTTCACCGGGCTTGAGCGCTTTCACCTTGCCGTTTTCCACGCTCAATACCGATGAATCAGAGACCATCCACTTAAAAAACCTGGATGCCCCGTCCGGCGTGACGGCAGCGGTAAGGGTAAAAGTATCGGTTTCTGCCAGGTCTATCGTTTTTTCGGTTATGTCAAGTTTTATTCCCGTAGGCGCGGTCGCGGCAAACGCCTGCAGTGTCAGCAACAGCGCAAACACAAGCGCCAGAAGCTTTTTCAAATGGATATAACCCTCCATTTTCTTCATACTTGTATGCTTAGTTTATCACACAGACTAATAAAAATCAAGCTGTGGCATTTTATCTCATCCGCCTAATATGTTGTGTACATATTGAATCCGTTTTAATTTGTGTTTAATTACGGTTAATTTCGTAGTATCCCGTTTTTTTTTCCTTGAAACTTAATATTATACTGGTATTATTATGCTTACTGTTGAAAATTGAACTACGGAAGGTACGAAAATGAAGGTCATAAACATCAAGCTCAGTCTCCTTGAAAACGCCAAGCTTTTCGCGGATATCGCCAGCCGCTACCCCTTCGATGTGGATCTCAGAGTAGGCCGTTACGTAGTGGACGGCAAGAGCGTGCTGGGCGTTTGCTCCCTTGATATGTCCAAGCCCATCACGGTAGAGATATATTCCGACGACTGCGACAAGTTCCTGGACGAAATAAGCATGTTCATACTGCGCTAGACCATAAAACACACAGCGGTCAGCTTTTCGCTGACCGCTGTTTTATTATTTCCAGTACGGTTTCGTCCGCCGGGCAAAAGTCGTACGATCCAATCTCACCTGGCGCGATCCAACCGCTTGCGTTGTGTTCCAGCAGGCGTATCGTGCTGCCTTTTTCAAGTTCAGCCTCGTAAACGTAGAGATTGACGACAAGATCCGGATACTCGTGCGTAAGCTTGCAGAAGAGCCCGTTCACGCGTATCTCCGCGTCCAGTTCTTCCCTTATCTCCCGTTTCAGCGCCTGTGGGTGTGTCTCCCCTTCTTCCACTTTGCCGCCTGGGAATTCCCACAGCAGCCCCCGCGCCTTGTGGGCGGGGCGCTGACAGATCATAAAGCGCCCCTTGTCCCACACCAGCGCGGCTACCACGTCCACGCTTTTCATCATTTACCGGATATAGTCACGCCGTCAAACGCCGCGTAAGGCAAAACGGAAGAGCCGTCCACGCTCGCTTCGCTGCTGATCCCCACCGGGTCAGTGAGCATGTTCGCCACGTTGCCGCTTATCATGGTCTCGGTGAGCGGGCGGGTTATCCTGCCGTTCTCGATCAGGAAACTGTTCTTGGCCACACCCGAGAACTCACCGCTGGGCGCGGGCTGCCCGCCGGAAAAGCGCATCACGTATATGCCTTTATCTATACCGGCAATTATCTCGTTAAGCGTCTTGTCTCCGGTCTTCATTACCAGGCATCCGGAATCGTTTGGCGCGGGCCTGTTGCCGGTCTTGTTGGCGGCGTAGTGGCTGAGGCAGAAGGAATTGAGTCTGCCATTCCTTATAACGTCGTAGTTCTCGGCCTTAAAGCCCTCGGAGGTGTACCTGGAGCCCGAGACCATTTTGTCGTTCAGGGGCTCGAAGGACAGGCTTATCCTATCGTCAGCAACCTTCTGTCCAAGCTTGTCTTTCCAAATGGAAGTGCCGTCGATCAGGCTTCCGTCAGAAACGAAATTGTAAAGCGACGTCTGCAGCACTATCTCAGTCAGCGCGCCGGGAGCGAGCACCACCGTGCCCATAAACTTGCCTTCGAGAGGAGACGCGTCCAGCTGCGCCTGGATCTGCGAAAGCTCCTTGTCCAGCAGCGCTTCCTCTATCACAGGCCTGTCCAGGGTCTTGGTGCTCACGCCGTTGTAGAAGAAGGACGTGCCCCTGTCACCGTCGTGGGCAGAGTACATAAGCATGAACCCGTACGCGCCGTTATGGGTCTTGTAGCATACCCCGTTGGAATTTAGGTATACCACCTTCGCGGCGGTATGATCGGTGATCATCTGCTCCATGAGGATCTTGGGATAGCGCTCGCCTATGTCATTAAGCAGTTCGCGGGTGCGCATGAACAGTTTGTCCGTATCGCATTCGGGCGCGCCGTACTCGAACTCCTCCTCGCAGGGTTCGGCGCAGTATTCCCAGGCTTCGTCAGGCTGCCCGCTCAGGCAAGCGTCCATGGCGTCCTTCACCAGGTTCGCCGCTTCCGCGTCGCCAAAGCGGTTCATGCTTACGGAACCCTTTCTCTTGTCCTTGAGCACTGTGAGGCTCACGCCCCGGTTGAACAAGGTGCGCATGAGGGAAAAACTGCCGCCATCCACGTTGAATTCTTTCTTTTCGCTTTCGGAGACCGTTACCTGGGCGTAGTCAGCCCCCAGCTTCAAAGCTTCCTTGAGCACCTTATCGGCATATTTGCAAAGTTCAGTCATATCAGCGTCCCCCTATCATTACCTTGCACCTGAGCGCCGGACCGCCCATTCCCACGGGCATAGGCTGCTTTTTGCCGCAGTAGCCCGAAGAAGACCAGGTCACAGTATCGCCTACCATGTCCACGGTCTTGAGCATCTCGAAGGCCACGCCGCTTATGGTGGTGTCCAGCAGCGCACGCCCCAGCTTGCCGTTTTTGATCTCGTAGCCCATGGTCACGCCGAACATGAATTCACCCGTGGTGTCCGCCTGGCCGTTTCCGCTGTCTATAAGATAATAACCGTCGTCTATGGAAGCGATCATATCCTCCAGCCGGCTCGTGCCGGGATGCACGGCAGTGTTCCTCATGCGGATAAGCGGCTCGTCCGAGAAGCTCCAGGCCCTGGCGTTGCCGGCAGGCGCCATATTGAAATGGTCCGCAGTCTGGCGGGAGTTCATGTAGCCTACCAGCATGCCGTCCCTGATGAGCGTGACATCGCCGGCCTTGGTGCCTTCGTCGTCCACGAACACGGGCAGCGGCGCGCGCTTGCCGAAAGCCTCGTACGCGAAATCCGAAAGCGTCACCAGGGGGCTTGCCACCTGCTTGCCCAGCATTTTGCCCGCTACAGAGCCGCCCAGCACCAGGTCCGCTTCCACTGTATGGCCCACCGCTTCGTGGGACAGCATACCGGTCATCATGCCGCCCAGCACGACAGTTTTCATGCCTGCGTCCGCGTACACACCGTCCGCTTTTTGAAGTATGCTCTGATACAGCTTGTCTATGTCGGCGTACAGCTCGGCGGGATCGGCGAAGTTCACGTCGAACGTGCCTTCTCCGCCGAACGCCTTGAACAGCTCCACCGGCTGGCCGGAGGGCGTCGCGGCGGCAAACATGGCGTACACATAGCTCCTGGGCAGCGCGGTATGCGCGTCGGTGCCGTCAGACACCTTCAGCAGCTTCTCCACACTGTCCTCTACCGCCATTATGCGGCGGCTGATGAGTTTGGGGCAGGCCTTCGCCACGTAGTCGTCCAGCTGGCGGGCAAAATCTATGTACGTTTTCTGCGGAGCGTCCGTGATGTTCACGTCAGTGACGTATTCGCCTTTGCCCAGAGGCTTGATGTCTGGCTTGCCCGCGGGCACGTGGGTGTCCATGAACACGGCGTTGTCGTGAGCGGCCTTGAGCACCCTTTCGGCGGCCTGCGTGCTGTATTCCGCCATGGAGGAAAAGCCGTACACGCCGCCTTTGTAGACTCTGGCGCTTACGCCCGACACATCAGTGCGGGAATTGGAAATAAGGTTGCCGTTAAGCAGCGCGGCGGAACGGGAACGGCTCACCTGGCCCCGCAGCTCGGTGTGCAGGCCCTTTTCGAAAGCGCCCGCGCAGGACCTAAGTTCATCTTTAAGCATACTGCTCCTTTCGCCCATGAAGGGCTTGCATAATGTGGCTATTCTATATCCAGATCCAGAGGCTTGTCGATCTCTTTGCCCACATAGCCGCCCGTCTTTCTGCGCTGGCGCACGCATTCGGTGAGCAGATATTCTATCTGCCCGTTCACGGAGCGGAAATCGTCTTCCGCCCACTGCGCGATCTGGGCGTAAAGTTTGGCGGACAGGCGCAGCGGCACCTGTTTCTTCGCATTATCGCTTTCCATCTCAGTATAGAGAGCCGGAATTCACCACCGGCTGAGCGTCATGGTTGCCGCACAGTACTACCAGCAGGTTGCTTACCATTGCGGCTTTGCGTTCGTCGTCCAGCTCCACTATCTTGTTCTCGCTCAGGCGGTCCAGCGCCATTTCCACCATGCCGACGGCGCCGTCGACTATCATCTTGCGGGCGTCGATTATGGCAGAAGCCTGCTGCCTTTGCAGCATGACCGCGGCGATCTCGGGCGCGTACGCCAGGTAGGTGATCCTGGCCTCGATTATCTCTATGCCCGCCTGCGCCACTTTCTGCTGGATCTCGTCCTTGATCCTGCCGGCAACGATCTCGCTGGAGCCCCTCAGGGAGCCGTCATCTGCTATGCCGTCGCCGGTAGTGTCCACGTTGGGCGCCACGTCGTACGGATACAGGCGCACCACGTTCCTGAGGGCACTGTCGCACTGCAGCGAAAGATATTCCTTGTAGTTGTCAACTTCGAACACCGCTTTGGCGGTATCCACGACCCTCCAAATCACCGCGATGCCTATCTCTATGGGATTGCCCAGGCAGTCGTTGATCTTCTGGCGGGAGTTGTTGAGGGTCATTATTTTGAGGGATATCTTGCGGTTGACAATGGGATTGGTGACCTGCCCGTTCACGACTATCGGCTTGTTTTCGTCGCTGGAAACGTCGCCGGACTGGTTCAGCCGGGTCTTTGCTGCGGGATTGACCGCCACGCAGAAGGGATTCACAAAGTAGAAACCTTCGTCCTTTAATGTGCCCACGTATTTGCCGAACAGTGTCAGCACCAGCGCTTCCTGGGGCTTTATCACCTTAAGCCCCAGCCATAACACCCAGCCAAAGCACAGGTATACGATGGATATTATTGCCAACCAGTATATGTCCCGGGCGATACCGTAAATGGTCAGCAGCGTAGAAGCGATGTACAAGAGTATGCTGAGCCCCAGCACCAGAAACCCGTTCCTGCTGCGGGAAAGCACTTTCTCTGTCATAAAAAAGACCTCCAATCACCTTGATATCAAAATAATATCAGGTATCGGAGGCTTTGTCAAGTCTGTCTTGTTGTTTTTTCGCGCGTTTTTCGGCGCGTTTGGCTTTATGCTTCTGCCGCATCTCGTGAAGCACCGCCAGGGTCTTCTGGTCGTTCGGGTAGAGCAGTTTAAGCAGCCCTATCGCTATCGCCACCGTGATTATCTTTTCCGGCGTAAACGGGAACCACAGCACGGCGAGATAGGCGGTGGATACGGCGGTCAGCCACTTTGCGCCTCCGTACGTGCCCAATCCGAAGCAGATATATGCCCAGCCGTTGGTTATCATCCAGCCTATGCCGAAGCAGATGAGAAAATGCGGATTTATTATGAACCAGCCTGCTTTTTTCAGCGTAGGCTCCCATTTTTCGAACAAGTCTTTGAGTTTCTGTCTCATTTTCCGCCCCTGGCCAGGTCGTTTGTGTCTATGGTCTTTCCGAACACCACAAACCTCTGGTACAGGAATTCTGTAATAAAGTTGATGAGCATATTGATCACGGTAGCGACGGTCCCGTTTATGCCCCAGTTCTCGGTCATTATCTTTTCAAACCAGGTGCTAAGGGGAGTGAACACGGCGTAATATGCCGCTACCAACAGCATTGCCTTGGGGATATTGTTCGCGCTTTTGAACGTGTAGCGGCGGTTGATTGTAAAATTCCACACCACGCTGAGCACGAGCGCGATAAGATAGCTCGCCCATTCCACAAGCCCCAGCACGTCGTGCAGCAGGGTGAACGAGCCCAGCTCTATCAGCCCGGCAGACGCCGCCACCAGAGCGTATTTGATAGTCCTTAACAGTTCACGGTTCATATCGGTCAGTCAGGCTTACGCCTTGTCTTCTTCGCCGTGCAGGTTTTTTTCTATGAATTCGTCGGTATTCATGTTCTTTTCCCGCTTTTTATGGGGATAGTGAGGTTTTGATTCTTTGGGAGGCTGAGCCTCCGCTTCCGCTTCGCGCTCTTCTTCTTTTTCTTCCGATACCGGCTTGCCGGACCTCTCGCCCGGCTGCAGGCGGCGCACGTCGTCTACCGGATACTCGCGTATCTCAAAATCGTCGTCCACGCTGACTTTGACCTTGACTTTTTCCCTGAGCACGTTTATCTCGGTGACTACGCCTATGCCGTCGGGGGTCACTATATCCTTGCCTACTCTGGGCAGCTTTTTGAGCGTCTCCTCGTAGAAATCCTGCTCGTACTTAAGGCAGCACATCAGCCTGCCGCACTGCCCGGAGATCTTGGTGGGGTTAAGGGACAGGTTCTGCTCCTTTGCCATCTTGATGGACACCGGAGCAAAATCGCTCAAAAACGCGCCGCAGCAGATCTTTCTTCCGCAGATGCCCAGACCGCCCAGGAACCTTGCCTCGTCCCTTACGCCTATCTGCCTTAGCTCGATACGGGTATGGAATACGCCCGCCAGGTCCTTGACCAGTTCCCTGAAATCCACGCGCCCGTCCGAGGTAAAGTAAAACACCAGCTTGGAACCGTCGAACGCCGCTTCCACGTTCACCAGCTTCATGTCCAGTTTGTGTTCGGCTATCTTTTTTTCGCAGATCGGAAAAGCTTCTTTTTCTTTCGCGCGGTTTTTCTTTTCCGTTTCGATGTCCTGCTCGGTAGCCAGGCGCACCACGGGCTTAAGCTCCCCCACCACGCTGTCGTCTGATATGTCCCGGGCGCCCGTCACCGCTTCGCCTATCTCGAGGCCTCTCACCGTCTCTACGATGACCTGAGAACCGGCTTCCGGCCACACGTCTCCGGGAGAAAAATAGTATACTTTACCGGTGGACGCAAATCTCACGCATACAACTTTAGCCATTTTCCCTCCAAATCAGGAATCATATATGTCAAACAGATCAAACAAAAGCGTTTCCAGCACGTAATGCCCCGCCACGTGCGCGTTCCTCATGCGGCTGGCCTTTATTACCGCCTTCATGAGCCTGGCGCCGTCTATGCCTCTCGCCTTGAGCACGGACGCCAGCGGGGTCTTGACGTTTCCCCTCATCAGTTCCCCGGCCGCCGCTTCCAGCATTTCAAGCACCAGAGCGCACTTATCCCTCATCGGCAGGAGCGCCGATGCCACCCGGGGAATGTCGTTTTTGCTTTCAAGCAGCCTGAACGCCGAAAGCGTGTCTTCGCATATCTTTAGATACTCGCCGTCTTTATTCAGCTCCAGCGCCTTACCTACGCTTCCGAAGCTCAGGCTCGACAGCAGCTGCGCCCTGTCCGCGTCCGCCCCCATCTTTTCCAACTCGTTTTTGACCGCCTGATCCCCTTGAGGCGGGAACCTGAGCGTCACGCATCTGGAACGGATCGTGGGCAAAAGCGCCTCCGGAAGCGATGTCAGCAGGAAAAACGCGGCGTATGGCGGCGCTTCTTCCAGCGTCTTGAGCAGCGCGTTCTGGGCCGCCTCTGTCATTTTCTCAGCCTGATCGATGACCACGCACCTGACGCCGTGATCCGGCCGCAGTGAGATATCCGAGATCATGTCCCTGATCTGGCCGATCTTTATAGAGGCGCCGGAGGGCTCTATAACGCTTAACATAGTAGACGCGTTATCCCAGAACGCCAGGCAGCTCCTGCACGCTCCGCAGGGCTTTTCACCTGTGCCCTGGCAGTTCAGCGCCCGTGCCACCAGCTTCGCCGCTTCCATTTTTCCGGTGCCTTCAGGACCGGCAAATATCTGCGCATGGACAATGCGCCCGGTCTTGACCGGGCGCAACAGCTGTGTCTGCAAAAAAGCGTTTGCCCTGAACTGCGGCATCAGAACTTCTTGAACTGCTCCACGTTAAGCTGGAAAACCGTAGCGCCGCCTACAACGACCTCCACCGGGAAAGGCGTAAAACTGGCCATGCCGGGAGACATCTGGGTGGGCTGAGTGGCGATCTGCTTGCGGCTTTTGCACACTCTTTCTATAACGCTCATTGCGCCGTCCAGCTTGCAGTCATCAACGCCTATCAGTAAAGTGGTGTTGCCCGCCCTCAAAAAGCCGCCGGTGGTGGCCAGTTTGGTCACACCGTAGCCTTCGTTCATAAGCGCGCTGACCAGACGGGAAGCGTCCTCGTCCTGTACGATTGCAATCAAAAGCTTCATTTGATCAGCTCCTTCTGTTGTTATTATAATTTACGATTGTAAAGCTTTCAAGCGTGTGAAATCGATATGTTGCAGCTTACCGGCAGGTGGTCGCTGGCCACCGAGTAATACGACCGGGCAGTATCCGCCTGTATCCCCCCGCTGACGAAAATGTAGTCTATCGTTTTGTCCAGCTTAAGGGTGTGGCAGGTCAGCACGGGTACAAGCGCGTGGGTGTCCTTAAGCCTTCCCTTTATCTGTCCGATAAGGGGATCATCAGGCGTCATGTTAAGGTCACCCATGAACACGTGCGCAAGCGTTTCTGAGTCCAGAAGCTCCATAAGCAGTTTTACGGCGTAGGCGCGTTCCGGGCGCGTGAGCCCGAAATGAGTACCGTAAACGGCAAGCTTCCCCTCGGGCGTGTCTGCGACGCCCCTGTATATCACCCTCGGTTCGTAATAGCCGGGCTCACGCTCTTCAATCGGCACCTCCGGCACCGGGAAAACACGGAATTCCGTTATGGGATAGCGGGAAAACAAACCAATGCCGTATTCGCCGCTGGCCATGGGTATCGCTTTGGCGAAGCGGTGTTCAAGTCCCGTCTTTTCGGCGATGTACGCGGGCTGGTCCACGTTGCCGCTGTCCGCGCAGCATTTCCTGAGTTCGTTAAGCCCCAGTATGTCGGGATCCAGCCGCTTTATCATCCCGCAGCAGCCGTCCAGCTTTAACTGTCCCCACGCGTCACGCCCCGACTGTACGTTGTATGTAACCAGTTTCATATTAAACCCGTCACGCCTCTTGCGGCGCCCTGTCGAAAAACTCGTTCATTTCCCTCAGGCTGTCGGTATTCACGACTTTCAGCGCGTCACTGTCCATACGCCACTTCCAGTTGTTGCCCCCCACAGTTCCGGGGGTGTTCATGCGCGCCTCGCTGCCCAAGGAGAGTATATCCTGCATAGGCACGATCACGGTATCCGCCACGCTGCCCAGGGCGGCTTCTATCATGCTCTGGCTGATCTTTTCCCGATGTGGCAGATACTTGAGCGCGAATTCCTTAGTGGATTCCTTTGCGCTAGCCCACCAGCCTTCGCTGGTGTCGTTGTCGTGCGTGCCCGTGTACAGCAGGCAGTTTTCGCTCACGTTGGGGAAGAAATGCGCGTTGGACTCGTCGGAGTCAAAGCCGAACTGCATCACCTTCATGCCGGGCAGCTCGGTGTATCTGATAAGCCGCCTCACCCTGCGGCTGACCACGCCCAGGTCTTCCGCAATTATGCTGAGCTTGGGCAAATGCCGCTGCACCGCCCTGAAAAAGCTGAAGCCCGGCGCTTTCTCCCACTTGCCGTTCCTGGCCGTTACGGCGCCCGCTTTTATGGCATAGTAGTTCGCGAAACCGATAAAGTGATCTATACGTACTATGTCGAACATATCCGAAGCCGTCTTGAGCCTCTCGAGCCACCACTTGTAGCCGGTTTTTTTGAGGTATTTCCAGTTGTAAAGCGGATTCCCCCACAACTGGCCGTCCTTTGAGAAATAATCCGGCGGCACGCCCGCTACCTTAGTGGGCCTTCTGTTCGCGTCCAGCTGGAACACTTCCGGGTTCGCCCAGGCGTCGGACGAATCCTCCGCCACGTAGATGGGGAGGTCGCCCAGGATCTTTATCCCGAGCCCGTTTACGAAATCCTTCAGCGCCTTCCACTGTCTGAAGAACAGATACTGCGTAAACCTGTAAAACTCGACCTCTTCCCTGAGCACGCGGGAGTAATGTGTAAGCGCGCCCTCTTCCCTGAAACGTATGGACAAATCGGGCCAGAACGACCACATCTTTCCGTTGAAATAATCCTTTACCGCCATGAACAGCGCGTAATCGTTTATGCCGGTATGGGTCTGCGCGAAGGCGTCAACTTCCGCTTTGAGCGCTGCGCCGCTTTCGGCAAAGCACTGCCTGAGCAGGCGGATCTTGCGCTTTTGCACCGCCTCCTCGGGTTCGTCTTCCGCAGGAAGATGATCCAGCGTGTCTTTGGACAGCAGGCCCTCGCTCACCAATTCCCTGAGGTCTATCATAAGGATGTTTCCCGCGTGCGTGCAGGGGCTCTGGTACGGCGAGTTGCCGTATCCGGTAGGCCCTACGGGCAGGACCTGCCACACGCTCATCCCCGCCTCCTTGAGCCAAGTGGCAAACTCCCTCGCTTCGCTTCCCAGGGTGCCGATGCCTCCCGGAGAAGGCAGGGATGTAATGTGCATAAGTACGCCGCTGCGTCTCATTCCGATCGCTCCAAGTCCTTTTTAGATTCTAAGCTCCTGTCCCGGTTCAACCATATAGGTGTTTTGCTTGTCGGCGAACCATATCCTGTCACAGTTAGGGTTGAACACCCTGTCGCCTTCCGCCGAGAACTTCAGCCTCCTGAACGCTTCCACATAATCATGGATCTCTATGTTCGTGGCGTACCAGACGTCCGCATGCCCGGAGATCTTGTCCGCCAAAGCTTCTATCACCTGCCAGTTGTCGGCGCCCTCAAACTCGTAGGCGTGCCCCCACAGGTAGAACAGTAGCGGTTTTTTTGACGTTTTGTCATTCAGAAAACTGTCTGCCAGCCCCATGAGCGCCGGGTCGGCGTGATGGCAGGTGGGATGCCACTCCAGCCATCTTTCGGGTATATTGAACGCATGGGTGGAATTTGTGGTCCGGCAGTACTCTATCCCGCATGATTCCAGCGCGACGACGGCTTTTTCGTTATACGTGCCGAACGGGTACGCGGCGCCCCGCACGGTACGGTCAAACGCTTTTTCCAGCGCTTCCCTGTCACGTATTATGTCCAGCGTCCTGGGCCCTTCCGGCAGCTGGTCCCAGTACCCGTGTACAGAGCCGTGCACCGCGATTTCGCAGCCCGGGTATGAGGAATAAGCCTTCCGGCAGGCTGCCAGGGTCATCCTTCTGTGCACCTGGCCCTCCGGATACACCGTGCCTTCCTGCGCGAACAATCCCGAGTTCAGGTTAAAAGTGCCCTTCAGCGCGTGGAAACGCATTATGGAAATAAGCCTTACGTCCTGCTCCACGCCGTCGTCGTAGCTCATCGTGAACGCTTTTACCCTGCCGCCCGGGAAACGCATCCTCAAACTGTTCATAACCGTCTCACCTCAAAGACCACAATATGCCTATGTTATATTCTTAATCTGTATTTTACTCCAATAGAGCGGAATTGTCAATATTTCAGGACGCAAATGCGCCATTTTATTGACCCGCAGGGCGAATTGTGCTATTATCCCTGCGAGGTGATGACCGTGGACGCAACGCTATCACGCGCCCTTGAACTGCTTAAAGACATTACTCCCCTGAGGCAGGACTGCGGCAGCCTGTGTGCCTCTGCCTGCTGCAAGGACGAAGGTGAATTCGGCTCGCTCGTGTGGCTCCTGCCGGGTGAGGAACAGGTACCAATGCCCTGGGGCAGCGTTTCTCCCGCCGTTATGCCGGTAACTCAAACGCAGGTCAGCGCCATATACTGCGTTTCTCCCTGCGACAGGCAGCATCGCCCGTTTTTATGCAGGATCTTTCCCCTTTCTCCTTTTTATTCCGTCAAGCGCGGTGAATGGGACGTTCGTATGGACCGCCGCGCCGCCCCGGTCTGTCCCCTGTTCAGGTACGGCAAGGCAGGGCTCGACCCAGCTTTTGTGGACGCCGCCCGCGCTGCCGTGCGCCTGCTGGCGCAGGATCCCGAATGGGAAGTCCGGCTCAAAAAGCTGGAAGCCGAGGAAGCCGCATACAGGATGGAGCTGTAGGCGCTCACCGTTTCATGCCCCGGTCTCCTGACCGGGGTTTTATATGTAGTTTCAGTTAATTTAGTAAAATATTCCCAACTCAGGCAAAATAGCGCTTGCAATAGAGTGCCTTGATGATTATAATTGTATTATTAATTTAATGCAGTTTAACGCAAATTTACATAGTGTTTGCAAATTGCTCATAATCGATGCTCAGAGGTTGTTTATGCCGCTAATTGAGGCCGAAAAAAGCCTGCTCCGGGATCTGGCAAAGCGCTTGGGTGAGATCGCCGCAAGGCACGCCGCCGAAAGCCGGCGCGCGCGTTGGGAGCGCCACAATACGCTTCAGGGCGAGCGTCCGATGTTCCTGGTGGATCAGCTGCCGTGGAACGAACTCGATCCCGCCTGTGTGCGCGGCCACGAAACGATAAAAGACGCTTACTGGGGCCGGGTGGAGATCTGGCTTCGCCGGGAACTCTGGAAGGCGGAAAACCTTAAGACCGACATGGTGGTCGATCCTTACGTCAAGCTCCCCCGCCCCTATTTCAATACCGGACGGGGCATCGCCAGCAAGGTCACCGAGCTCAAGCTGGACAAAAGCGGCGACGTGGCCAGCCAGCACATGGAAGCGGTGCTGTGCGAACCCGAGGATATCGACAAGATTATAGACCCCGTCATTACCCCCGACCCCGACACCGAAGCCCGGGTGACCGAGGAAGCCAACAGCCTGTTTGCCGGCATCATCCCCTGGCGCTTTACCGGGCCCGTCATGCACCTGGGCGCGTGGGACAACATAGCCTACTGGATGGGCGTGGAGAACCTGTACATAGAGCTCATTGACCGCCCCGAAATGATGCACGCCGTTATGGAGCGCATGGTCGGGACGTACATGGCTGAGATAGAACAGTACAACCGCCTGAAAATATACGACACCGCCGAAAACTACTGCCATTGCTCTCAGACCTACATGCCCGGAGAAACTCCCGACCGGGAAGGCATCACATACAACGGCTGGGCGTTCGGGCTGGCGCAGCCCTTTACCTCCGTGTCTCCCAAAGTCACGCAGGAATTCGAGTGCGCGTACATGCGGCGCGTGTTCCCATTTTTCAAGAACATCTACTACGGCTGCTGCGACCGGCTGGACGACCGTATGGAAATGGTCAGCTCGCTCCCGAACGTGCGCAAGATCTCCTGCAGCCCCTGGAGCCACCGGGAAGCGTTCGCCGAGAAACTGCCGAAAAGCATTATCATGAGCAACAAGCCCAACCCCGCGTTCCTGGCGACCGACGCTCTTGACGAGGCCGCCGTGCGCACTGACATCCGCCGCACCATAGACGCCGCGTCAAGGTACGGAAAGACTCTGGAAATGATACTCAAAGACGTTTCGACCATAAGGTACGACGTGCCGCGGTTACAGCGCTTCTGCGAGATCGCCATGGAAGAAGCCGGGGCGTAAGGCAGTTCGTCAACGATCATTATTGTTATCGAAAGGAGGGCATGACATGACCAGCGCTTTGAAAGCAAAACGTCAGCTTTCACCTGCCCTCAGGGAATTCAAGGGCTACATAAAGTACTGGGACCTGTGCCTGATGCTTTTGCCCGTGATCGCGTATTTTATCATATTCAAGTATATACCCATGGGCGGCATAGTGATCGCGTTCAAGGACTTCAAGTTGGGCCTGGGCGTATCCGGCAGTGAGTGGGTCGGGCTCGCCAACTTCGTGGACGCATTCCGCACACGTTTCTTCATACGTGCGATCCGCAACACGCTCATAATCAGCGTGCTTAAGCTGTGTGTGGGCTTCCCCGCGCCCATAATCCTCGCCCTGCTGCTCAACGAAGTGCGCCACAGCGGCTACAAGCGCGTGATACAGACCATCAGCTACCTGCCCCATTTTCTGAGCTGGATAATCATGGCCGGTATACTGAGCCAGCTGCTCTCCCCCAACAACGGCGCGGTCAACGGTCTGCTTAAGAGCCTGGGCCGCAAGGATCCCGTGCCTTTCCTGCTGGACAACACCTACTTCAGAGGCACCGTAGTAATATCCGACGTATGGAAAGGCGTCGGATGGGGCTCGATCCTGTATCTGGCCGCCATTTCATCCATAGACCCCACACTGTATGAGGCCGCGATCTGCGACGGCGCGACGCGTCCCCAGCGGGTCAGGTATATAACGATCCCCTGCATCCTGCCCACCATCACCATAATGCTGATACTCAGTCTGGGCGGCATACTGGACGCAGGCTTCGACCAGCTTTTGAACCTCTACTCATCCGCCGTTTACGAAACGGGCGACATAATAGATACCTATGTGTACCGCGTGGGTCTCGTTGACTGGAACTACAAGCTCTCCACTGCCATCGGCCTGTTCAAGAACGTTATAGGCTTCATGCTGGTGGCCGGCACAAACGCTGTGGCCAAGGCCATCAGCGGCATCGGCATCTGGTAAGGGGGGGATCGCATGCGCAAGGAAAGATTCACCCTTGGGGACGTGATAATCTACACGCTGCTGGCTCTTCTGAGCCTGACTATAGTGTTCGCCTTTTTGCACCTGCTGAGCATATCCCTGTCCTCCAACGCCGTAGCCACCAAAGGCGGGCTTCTGTTCGTGCCCAGGGAAGTAACGTTCGATAACTACTCCCGGGTGTTCAAGAACCGCTACATATGGATCGGTTACAAAAACACCCTTTTCCGCACCATAGTGGGCACTTCAGTACAGCTTATGTTCACCGCGCTGGGCGCTTACGTGCTGAGCAAGAAGTATTTCCCCCACCGCACTTTCTGGACGCTTCTGATCGTATTCACCATGTTCTTCTCCGGCGGCCTGATACCCACTTTCCTGCTGGTAAAGAACCTGGGGCTGACCAACACTTACGCATCCATGATACTGCCGGGACTTATAAGCGCCTACAACCTTACCATCATGCGCAACTTTTTCCAGTCCCTGCCCGAAGAGATAGAAGAAAGCTGCATGATAGACGGCGCGGGGCGCATGCGCATATTCTGGCAGTTCATACTGCCCCTGTCCACGCCCATACTCGCCACCGTGGCCCTGTGGCTGGCAGTCGGTCACTGGAACGCCTGGTTCGACGTGCTGATATACATTTCAGATTCCGATAAACGCACCCTGCAGGTGGTGCTCAGGAACATAATCATAACCGGCACCAAGGAGCTTGACCTGGGCACCGCTTCCAGTTCCGTGAACGACGAGCCTCAGATATCCAGCGCGGGATTGAAAGCCGCCAGTATTTACGTCGCCACCATTCCTATCCTTTGCGTATATCCTTTCCTGCAGAAGTATTTCGTAAAGGGCATCATGGTGGGCTCATTAAAAGGTTAGGCGCAAAGCGCTTGACATAATTACAAAGGAGGAACAACACATGACACGCAAGCTTCTCAGTCTGCTTGTGGCGATAGTGATGGTCATGACCGCCATCCCCTTCGCCATGGCTGAAGACGCGCCCATGAAGATCACCGTGGCAGGCTACATGTTCGGCCCCATCGATGACACCAAGGACGTGATCACTCCCGCCGTAGAAAAGATGCTGCTCGAAAAGCACGGCATCAACGTGGATATCGTGGTAGAGTACATCGAATACAGCGACTACTCCGACATCCTGGCTCCGCGCCTTGTGCCGGACGCCGACGGCAACAACAACGCTCCCGACGTGTTCCTGGCGCTGAACAAGCTCGATACCTACTATGATCAGGGCGTCATCGCTTCCTGGGACATCGACTTCTTCAAAGAGAACGCTCCCGACGTGTGGAACTTCATCGAAGCCGGCTGCGTAAACGGCGAGCTGGCCAGCCAGTTCGACCTGTGGCTGGAGAACGCTACCAAAGACGGCAAGATGGTGGTCGTCCCCTCCCTCAAGCCCGACGGCAGCATGCCCTACAAGACCCTGATCTACCGCGGCGACTGGCTTGAGAACCTGGGCGTAAGCGAGGATGAACTGCCCAAGACCGTGGACGAGTTCGTTGAGCTCATGACCCGCTTCGCCAAGGAAGACCCCGATCAGGACGGCGAAGACGATACCTACGGCTTCTCCATCACCGCCATGAAGGCCCTGTTCGGCTCCTATGGCCTGTACAACGGCTTTATCAACGGTGAATCCTACTGGTACGAGGAAGACGGTGAGCTGATCAATGCCGACGTGTCTCCCAAGAGCAAGATCGTACTTGAGCTTCTCAGAGACCTGTACGCCGACGGCGTTATCGATCCCGAGTTCGTAAAGGGATCCGAGCGCGCCGAAGGTCAGTACTGGGCGGCTTCCGTGGGCCTGATCAACGGCCTGTACGGTGCTTCCGCCAACGCCTCCATCGACCACTACCGCCTCAAGGGCGTGACCGGCCCCAACGATGAGGGCGGCCCCGTGGCCATCACCTATTGGGAAGTCAACGG
>JAEEGL016732535.1_pt1 | contig 66937 bp, 48 predicted proteins | sample 9134231 | NCBI WGS metagenome assembly JAEEGL01 (sample SAMN16246548, study PRJNA631951) | gut metagenome | biome: gut microbiome; feature: rumen; material: fiber-attached | host: Bos | place: Iran: Karaj | collected 2018-10 | reverse complement strand
TACGCCAGTTGCGGTGCCTGTGGCTGCACCTATTGCTGAAGAGCCTGTGGCTACACCGATAGCGGCCGAGATCCCACGCAAGGCCGCAGAGCCGCAGAGCGTGGTAGTTGAAACTGTCGTGAGACATGAGACGATAGCCGATGGCGGAGACATTGAGAAGATGGCCGCGCCTCGCGTCTCGCGTTCCGTGCCGCCGTCTTCCTTCACGCCTCAGCGTGAGACGACTCATGTCGTGACTGATGCTCCCCCAGCGGCTACGCAGGTTGTCGGAGCCGTCGCAACGCCGGTGGCGCAAGCTACGCCTGTTTTTGATAGGCCAGCCATGCCGGCGACTCCGGTTGCAGTGCCGGTGGTAGAAGTGCCGGTTACGCCAGTAGCGGTTCCAGTTGCCACGCCTGTGTTCGATGAGTCGGTTAGGCCAGTTGCCATTCCGGTTGCCGTGCCTGTCGTCGAAGTGCCGGTTACTCCAGTTCCCGTTCCATTTGCAGCGCCCATAGCCAAAGAGCCTGTGATAATGCCCGTCGCGCCTGATGCCCCGCGCAGAGCTGCGGAGTCGCAGAGCGTGGTCGTAGAAACTGTTGTGAGACATGAGGCGAAAGCCGATGACGGAGAGGTCGAGAAGATTGACATGCCTCGCGTTTCGCGGCCCGTGCCGCCGTCTTACTTCACGCCTCAGCGTGAGACGACTCATGTAGTGATCGAGGCTTCTCCAGCGGCTACACAGGTTGCCGGAGCCGTCGCAACGCCTGCGGCGCAAGTCACGCCTGTCGTTGATAGGCCAGCCATACAGGTGGCTCCTGTTGCCGCGCCCGTGGTCAAAGAGCCGGTTACGCCAGTAGCCATTCCAATTGCCGCGCCTGTGGTAGAAGTGCCAGTTAGGCCAGTAGTGGCTTCGGTTGCCGCGCCTGTCGTCGATATGCCAGTTACGCCAGTGGCGGCTCCGATTGTCGCGCCGGTGGTAGATGTGCCGGTTAGGCCAGTGGCAGTTCCGGTGGTTGCGCCTGTGGTTGATGAGCCGGTTACGCCAGTTGCGGTGCCTGTGGCTGCGCCCATTGCTGAAGAGCCTGTGGTTTCACCGATAGCGCCTGAGATCCCGCGCAGTGCTGCAGAGCCGCGGAGCGTGGTAGTTGAAACTGTCGTCAGGCATGAGACGATAGGCGAGGGCGGAGACATCGAGAAGATGGCCGCGCCTCGTGTCCCGCGCCCCGTGCCGCAGACGCCATCCACGCCTTCGCGTGAGGCAACGCATGTCGTCGCCAAGACACCAGATGAGCAGGAGACTGTCTTGCAGGCGGCGCCAGTTGTGGCGGCGCCGCCTGAATACCTTGCCGCTGCGGCACCTTTGCGCGAGGACGGCATTTCCGTCGCCGCCGCCACGGCCCGCACGGAGGCCATTGTCGACACCGTCAACAAGATGGTCGAGGCCGTAGTCGGGCAGATATCCGTCACCCCTTCGCTCGTGAAAGGCGAAGGCGAGGTGCACATGACTCTTAAGCCGACAATTCTGGACGGCTCGGACATCACCTTGACCGCCAAGGACGGCACCCTTACAGTCGCCATCACGCCGGCAACGCCAGAAGCCGCGCAGTCCGCCGCTGCGGCGCTGCCGCGCCTTGAGGCCGCGCTCGCCGAACATGTGGCGGCATTCCACCATGTCTCTGTCGCGCTAGTCGCGAAGAAAGGAAAAACAGATGAAACCGCTTGAAATCCTGTCCGCGCTCCCGAAGTGGGGGAAGGCGACGCCCGACCAGATCCTTGAGTCGCCAGCCTTCGCCATGCCCTGCCGTCTTGGTGAAGAGAATTTGCCGCTCCGTCCAGGATCCATCCTGACTGACGACACGCTTGCCCTTTCGATTCTCTTCGGCGAAGAGCCGCATACGCTGAAGCTGTCGCGTTCGCCTCGCTTTGCCGAACTCGACAAACTCTGGGACAGCCGGGCCGACGTGCCGGCGCCAATCTTGCTCGCCCTTGTGGAGAAGGAGTGTGGACCGCTTCTCCAGCTACTTGAAAACGCGGTGCGGAGCCAGTTGCGGCTGGTGGGCCTTGCGGATGCCTCCGCAGCCCCTGATGAGCGGACGCTGTTCCTGCAAGTCGCCGACATCGCCTTTGCGCTGACGCGCACCAACACCGTGGCCGCCGCGCTCGGCAATCTCCGGCACCTTGACCTGGGGAATGAAGAACTGCGCGCCGAGTCCCTCTCCGCCGAGGTGGAGTATGCGGCCTTCGTGCTCCCATCGGAAGACCTGGCGTCCCTCGCAGTCGGCGACTCTCTGCTCCTGCCGGAAATCGGCTCCGTCGCGCCGCGCCTAATCGCGGACGGGCTTTTTGCCGTGGATGAGACGGGTGTGGCGCCCTTCGCGGATGACGGACGCTGCCGCATTGTCGCCACCGAGGCTCGCGCCGTGACATTGGGAGAACTCTTCGATGCGGCGGAAAGTGGCTTGTCGAAAGTCGATGGTTCGAGCGGTGAAGCTGGTCTCCAGCTTCGCCTTGTGAAAAGCGGCAAGATTCTTGCAAGCGGCCGCCTCGACCGCCTTGGCGAACATCCCGCCTTTATCGTCGAGGCGCTGGGATAAAATTCCGTCTATTTGCTACTTCTCAACTTCCCAACTTTTCAACTTCCCAACCCCATGTTCCAGACAAATCCATTCTCGCTGATTGTCCTGTTCGTAGGGCTTTCGCTGTTGCCGTTCGTGGCGATGATGGCCACGAGCTACTTGAAAATAGTCGTCGTGATGTCGCTGATCCGAAACGCGCTGGGCATCCAGTCCATCCCGCCGAACATGGTCATCAACGCCCTGGCGATGATCCTCACTTTCTACGTCATGGCGCCAGTGGCCTCGGAATCGTGGAACGCAATCGTCGAAAGCCAAAGGCAGGGAAGCCAGCCAGTCCAGACCCAGGCCGTTGCGGCGGCGCCAGCGGAATCATCAACCATCAACCTTACTTCTTTCGACTTCCCGGCGGCGGTCGAGCCCTTCCGCAAGTGGCTCTCCAACCACACTGCGCCGAGGGAGCGCGCCTTCTTCATCAACACGGCCGAGACGTTGTGGGGCAAGGATGACAATCTGGCAGTGGTTGACCCCGAAAGCTTCTACATCCTGCTGCCGTCGTTCTGCGTGTCGGAGCTAACCAAGGCATTCCAAATCGGCTTCCTTGTCTATCTGCCGTTCATCGCGATTGACATCATCGTCTCGAACATCCTTCTCGCGATGGGCATGATGATGGTTTCGCCCGTGACGATCTCGCTGCCGTTCAAGCTGCTGCTCTTCGTCATGGTGAACGGCTGGACGCTTCTCATCCAGGGTCTTGTCAGGGGGTATGTCCTATGAGCAACGCGCAGATACTCGACTATGCCAAAGCCTGCCTAATCATCGTCCTCAGGCTCTCGCTCATCCCGATTCTCGTGGCGACGGTCATCGGCATCCTCGTCTCGCTCCTGCAGGCGCTCACGCAGATCCAGGAGCAGACGCTCGGCTTCGCCGTCAAGCTGATCGCGATATCGCTCACGCTCCTCGTCTGCGCATCGTGGATCGGCTCGTCGCTTCTCCTCTACACGCAGGACATCTTCACTCACTTCGCCCTGCTGCGGTAGAAGGCCCTTCGCGCTTCCATGAAAACCGCCGTCGTCATAGGAGCCGGTCCAGCGGGGCTTTCCGCCGCATACGAGCTGCGGCGGAAGTCGAAGGACTGGCGAATCGTCATTGTCGAGGAAGACAGCGTAATAGGCGGCATCTCTCGCACGGCTGTTTGCGGGAATTGCAGAATTGACATCGGCGGCCACCGCTTCTTCTCGAAGTCAGATGAGGTCAACGCCCTTTGGCAGGAGCTGATGCCAATCCAGGGCCATCCGGCAAAGGACGACATTATGCTTGACCGCCCATGCCACACCGAGCCGGGCGGACCTGATCCGGAAGTTGAGGACAAGGTGCTGCTGCGCCGCCACAGGGTCAGCCGCATCTACTACCTGCGGAAGTTCTTCGACTATCCCATTTCCATCAAACCCGCGACCGTCCTGGCCCTTGGCTTCTGGCGGACGCTGAAGATTGGCTGCAGTTACATCCGCAGCGCCTTCTTCAAGCGGGAGGAGAAATCGCTCGAGGACTTCTACATTAACCGCTTCGGCAAGGTCCTCTACTCAATGTTCTTCGAGGGCTACACGGAAAAGCTCTGGGGCATCCATCCATCGAAAATCGACCCGTCGTGGGGCGCGCAGCGCGTGAAGGGTCTGTCGCTGTGGAAGGCCCTGCTCAACGTCTTCATCCCGAAGGGCGGGAAGAAGGAGACGTCGCTCATTGACGAATTCGTCTATCCCAAGTTCGGCCCCGGACAGCTGTGGGAGACGCTTGCGGACAGGCTCCGCGCCGACGGCGTGGAAATCCTGATGAAATCGCGCGTCGTAGGCTTTGGCGTCGATGGCGACCGAATCGCCTCCGTGACGCTTGCGGACGGGCGCCGCCTCGATTGCGACGCCGTTTTCTCGTCGATGCCCGTCAAGGACCTCGTCGCGGCGATTGGCACGGCCCCGGCCCCCGTGGCGGCCATCGCCGCCGGACTGCCCTACCGCGACTTCATCACGGCGGGCCTGCTCGTTGACCGCCTTGCCATCAGGAACAAGACGAAGCTGAAAACCGTTGGCGGGATTGTTCCCGACACATGGATATACATACAGGAGCACGATGTCCGCCTCGGGCGCATCCAGATTTTCAACAACTGGTCCCCCTACATGGTTGACGACGTGACCAAGCATGTGTGGGTTGGCCTGGAGTATTTCTGCTCCGAAGGCGACGACCTCTGGACGATGGGCGACGCGGCTTTTATTGATATGGCGGCTGGCGAACTGCGCAAGATCGGCGTCATCTCCGCAGACGAGCCTGTCCGCAAGTCGGTCTGCATCCGGCTGAAGAAGGCATATCCCGCCTACTTTGGCAGCTATGCGGAGTTCGGCAAGGTCCGCGAATGGCTGGATACCTTCCCGAACCTCTACTGCATCGGGCGCAACGGACAGCACCGCTACAACAACATGGACCACTCGATGCTGTGCGGCTTCCTTGCAGCGAGGGCGCTGCTCGGGGAAGGGGACCGGTCGGCCGTGTGGAATGTAAACGCGGAGGAGGAATACCATGAAGAGGGCAAGTAACTGGATTTGGTTCGCCGCCTTCGTGATTGTCTGGTGCGCGCTTCGCCTCTACTGGCTGAACGCCGACGCCGGAATCCCCTCCATCTGGGAATACGGATACAATGTGACGGACGAAGGCTACTACATGGGCGCGGGGAAGGACAAGTTCCTCTGGGGCTTCTTCTGCGACTACTCCATCGGCGAGTCCGTCACATACGGCTACTCCGCGCTCACCCACTGGCTGTCCTACCTTGGCTACGCCATCTTCGGCCTCTCGGACTGGGCCTGGCGCATACCATTTGCGGCGCTGTATTTCGCCTCCTGGAGCATGGCGTTCCTCTTCGTTGGCCGCCGCTGCGGCTTTGCGAAGTCCTTTCTCTGGTGCGCGGTATTGTCCTCGCTGCCGGTTGTGGTGGCATACGAGCGGACGGCATGCAACGACCTCGCGATAGGCGCGCTGGCCACCATCGCCTTTTGCATCGCCGCCGGCAAGGGCGCGTGGCGGATATTCGCGGCGGCGGCGGTCGCCGGCGCAATCGTGCTGATAAAGCCCTCGATCTGGGTGCTGCTGCCATTCGTCGCGGCTGGTGTCCTCTCGCAACGCAAGACGCGCGCCGCATGGCTGGACATTGTCCTCTTCGTCGCGGCGTCGGCCGCATCAGTGATGGCCTGGCGCGCCCTTGAGGTCCTATCCGTTTCAGGCGAGGCGCCGCGCCACGGACTGACAGCTGCCGAACTCATCCGCCGCACCACGACCCACAACGCTCTCCCATCGCTCTTCGACTTCGACCAGCTCTTCCGCGGCTTCTCGTCGTTCCCGCGTGACATCTGCTTCAAGGCATTCGGGCCTGTCGCCGCCTTCATGTCGGCCGTGCCGCTGGCGATGGCGGCGCGTGACGCGCTTCGTCGCAAATGGAGCTGGCGCATACTGCTCTACCTGTCGATTCCGGCATACGTGGCGGGCGTGTCGGTCAACAACTCAATCTGCCTCCACTACTACCACCCGGCGCTGATGGCGCTGCCAATCCTACTCGCCGAAATCTGGCGCGACTTTGAGGAAGACGCGCCAGAGTCCGCCCCGTGGAAGCCGCAGGCAATCGCGCTCGCCTTTGCGGCGGCTGTGGCGCTGGTGGCGACATTCGCCGCGCAATCCGCCGCCCCCGCCCGCCCCGATGGCGTGGTTCGAGCCTTCTCAAGCGTGTCGAACCTCCCGCAGGTGATAGTCTGGAGCTGCGGCGCAATCTTCGTGATTCTGCCGCCGCTCGCCCTGGCGGCCATCATCGCCACCATGCGCGGCTTCCGCGCTCTGGCCCGCGAGGGAGTCGTCTGGCTGGCGATAGGGTTCATCGGCGCATCCGTGGCCTTCGCCGGCCTGCCCGGCCTGCATCTCGCCCCATACCTCAAGCAGTCGGACGACGCCTGGCTGGCGCCCATGGCGCTGTCGCTTGCGGCGTCATTCGCATTTGCGGCAATCGCCTTTGGCATGCGGGCCACGCCATTTAGGCGGTGGGCTGTCATTGCGGTCGCGCCGGTCGCGGTTGCGCTCTCGGTTCTCCTCATCCCCACTTGGCGGACAGCGACGGCGGAACTCATGGCGACGCATCCCAGAATGCAGCGCGAAATTGCCGACGAACTAGCGACTACGCTGCCGGAAGGGGCAGTCGTCATAGGCGAACGTTCGCGGCAGTTCTTCATGGGGCACCCCGTCAGGACGGCCACCACGATGCCGGGCTGCGACCCAATCCCGATTGTCCGGCGCCTCTTTGAGGAGGATCCAAATGCGCAGGTCTTTGCGCTGGCCGATTCGCAGAACGCGTACAACCTGCAGCACTTCATGGAGCACAAAAGGGAATATCGCCTTGACATGATAAGGGAACTCTCCCTGCCATCCTTCGCCAACGGCCTTCCCGCCAAGGTCTATTTCTGCCGGGTTGTGCCGCTCTCGCAGAAATCCAATAACGCGCCAAGGGCCTCTACCGCGCAGTAGCCAGAATGAACGACATGGAAGTTCCGTCAATAATGGAGAGAAGATGAGCATGAGCGCTACGAACAAGGAACACTTGAAGTTGGAGGCGAGATGAATGACGACATTTTGAAAATGGTTTCAAATGGTGAATCTGCCATTGCCGCGAATTCAGCCACAGATGACTCCATCAAGTCGCGCATATTCACGATTCGCGGCGTTCAGGTGATGCTTGACAGAGACTTGGCGGAGTTGTATGGTGTTGAGACTGGTGCGTTAAACAGGCAGGTCAAGAGAAACAATGAACGCTTTCCCGAAGACTTCATGTTTAGATTATCCACCGACGAATGGAGCAACTTGAAATGCCAAAATGGCATCTCAAGATGGGGCGGCGACAGGTTCGCCATCAAGGCTGTGGGCATCTTCCATGATCGTTTCATCATACTTGATGGCACAGACCTCTATCACTTCGGCGCATCCCTGAAAGATCTCGGTCGCCATTACTGCGCCGTAACCAAGATGGATGCCATGTTCATTCCGTCGATAATGGAGAGGGTATGAGTATGACCAGTCTAAAGATAGACAACTATGTTGGCAAAATGTGACACCACTGGTGACACAAATTTGATGTCAATAATTTCAGTGTTCTGGCAAGCAAAAATAAAATACGCACATGACAATCTTTTTGTTGTCAGCAATTGAGAAGCGAGAAATGATGGATTCAAAACAATGCCTTTGGCGATATGCTATGGTGAATGGCCGTAAAACCGACATCAATGATGCGGCAAGCGGTGAAAAGGGTATTTGTCCGTTGTGTAACAATCTGCTAGTGGCCCGAAGAGGTGAGATTCGCGCACCTCATTGGTGGCATAAGAATGGTCGAAAGTGTGATTCTTGGTATGAACCAAAAGGACCGTGGCATAAATTTTGGCAAGATAAATTTCCTGAGGACTGCCGAGAAATTCCCCGCTATGATGGCGACAAAAAACACATTGCTGACATATTTCTTCCCAATTCTGGATATGTTATTGAATGTCAGTATTCCAGTATGTCACTTGAGAAAGCGAGAGAGCGCGAAGATTTTTATGGTAATATGTTTTGGATTGTGAATGGCACTCGCTTAAAACATGACCAAGAAGCAGGAATAATCATCAAAGACAAATTCAAATATCCGCAACATTATAGTGTATTGAACAATTATAGTTATTGTCTTGTGCCATATTTCATACTGGAACCAAGCCGTGTGTGGCGAGATAGGAGGACTTTGGTATTTTTTGATTTTGATGGCACTTTTAGCAATCCTTCGCCCCAAACTGATGTGTTTTGTTTGCTTCCTGACACGATTGAATTAGGGTGGGTTAGCAGTGATAGAATTATTGTAAAAATGTCGCAATCAGAACTTGTCGCAGTATTAAACGAGCCAACTGCATTTTTGAGCCAACTTCGCCAAATAGAATACAAATATTTGGAACGTGACATTTGGGCTAGCTGCCAAAGTTTTTCCGAGACTAGCCAAATCTTGGCTGCGATTAGGGACAAATGCGAAGAACACGCTCGGGAGGAAGAGCGTAAAAGGAAACTTGCCCGGTTACAAAGACTCGTAGACAAAACGGGGCGAAACTTAGACGATTTACAGTTTGAGAGGCGACACCCGCCTCTTTACGCAATAACATGTGAATGGCTTGATTTGTGGTCATGCCTACAAGGTCATGTGCGTTATTTGCCTTGCAGCAGTTTGTCTGCTGATTTTCCATTGGTGGGAACAATTGCTTTGCATAATAAGATAAATTGTGAGAATTTCCAGCAAAAGAGATTGGATATTATCAATAAGTTTGGGTTACCTTACGATGGGGAAGGAACGCCGCCCAGTGAAAAGGTTTGTATGAGACATGGGGGGGCTATTACGGCTTTGGCGCGGTATGAAATAAAAGAGGAAAAAGGCCAACGAGTTTTGTTCTTATCAGATGTTCGGAAATTGAGAAGGGAGAACGGGCAAGGATACTCCGTGAAAGGTCTCTACAACCTAACAGACATCTGGATGCTACCAGAAGATGTCGCTAAGAAACTAAAAGAAGAGTAGGACATAATACGAGGTAATATTGAAACACCGGTTGTGGAATAAAACACAAAACGCGATTCGAGAACACTCCATCATGCCAAGTGTGGTATGAAAATGGTAAAGAGAATACGAAAATCCGGTGGCAGTTTGTTCTGGAGATGCTCAAGATTTCCAACGTGCGAATGGACTCTGCCAGTTTCTTGCCCATGGTGCGGAGAGGAGATTCGTGAAGTGAACGGCCCTTACGGCTCTTTCTTTGGGTATTCTAATTATCCAAGTTGCAAATGGAAAAAGTTTAAATAAGGAACCTATGCTAAAATTATACTTAGTAATCTTGCTTTTATTCATCCTTGGAACTGGTTTCCGTATTTTCAGGCCGCAAATCAAGGGCTGGTTTGGCGAGATGGTCTTGGACAAACTCTTAAAGGTCAAACTGGATTGTGCCAAATACAGAATCCTCCATAATATCATGTTGCCAACGGACGATGGCGCAACAACGCAGATCGACCATATCATTGTCTCGGAATGGGGCATTTTCGTGATAGAGACGAAAACATATTCGGGTTGGGTTTTCGGCGATGCAAAATCGCCCCAATGGACAGTCTCGCATTACAGGCGCAAAGACCGCTTTCAAAACCCGCTTCGCCAGAACTACAAACACATCGCGACACTCTCCGAGTGCCTTGGCATATCAAAGGAGTATTTTAAGACAATTGTCGCTTTTTGCGGTGAAACTGCTTTCAAGACGCAGATGCCTCCTGAAGTCATGCTGTTCGGCGATGTTCCAGACTACATACTCAAGCAGTCGTCAAAAGCTATAATTAGGACAGAACAAGTGCCTGAAATTGTTGACGCCATCCTTGAATGGCAGTCGTCGCTTTCCCGTGAGCGGAAGGCGGCGCATGTTGAAAACCTCCGCAGAAACCATCCCAAGGGCAGAGGTGTAATGAAATAGGAGAAAAAGGACTTTTTTATGGAAAACGATAGCCAGCAACCGCTGCAGGGCGAAATCATAATCTACCAGACTGATGAGTCGTTCGGGAATTCCGAACAACTTCAACAGGGATGTGCCCGTCGGCGAGTGAGAAGGTGTCATATCCCGATAAACTTATACAGGCAAAAACTTTAGGTGCAATCCATGAAACCAGACGATCTATTGGAATATACTCGCGCAGGCGAGCCGCATCGGCGACAGCGGGCGGAAAACTGGCGTGTGGCCATCGGCCTCCAAAAAGTTGATGGATTAGAGACGTCGGAGTATCTGATTGATGCTGCGCGTCGCAACATCGAGGGTGAGATTTCCCTTACGGAAGTCAGAAACCTTCTTGATGGATACTACAAGGCTCGACCGACAGGGCCAAATGATGAACAGCGCGTGGAGGAGGCCGACAAGGTTTCGCAAAGGATTGCGGAAATCCTGGCGGAACCGGCCTTCTCTTTCGCGCCGTCCGAATTGATTTCAATTCACAGGCGGTTGTTTGACGGGATTTTCAAGCATGCCGGACAGTTGCGCGACTACAACATCACAAAGAGCGAATGGGTCTTGCGCGGCGATACTGTTTTCTATGCTACGGCAGATGCGTTGCTTGACACCCTTGCCTACGACTTTGGACAGGAACGAGACTTCTCGTATGTGCGTCTTTCCCGCGAAGAGTCTGTGCGTCATTTCGCCCGCTTCATTTCGCGGCTGTGGCAAATCCACCCGTTTGGCGAAGGCAATACGCGGACAACGGCTGTATTTACAGTCAAATATTTGCGGATGTTGGGCTTCAATGTTCCTAATGAACCGTTTGTCGAGAACTCATGGTATTTCCGCAACGCGCTCGTTCGTGCAAACCACACTAATTTAACAACGGGAGTCGAAGAGACTCTTTTGTATCTCGAACGCTTTTTCGACAATTTGCTTTTCGGGGCGAACCACTCTCTTCGCAATAGGGAAATGCTTGTCGGAGGAGGTCTTGAAGTTAAGAACCATGCAGCTAACATGAAAGGCGACCCAGCAAGTAACCCAGCAAGTAACCCAGCAAGTAAAGCCCCCGCTTTATCGGAGCAAGTGACACGCCTAATGTCGGTTTTAGATGGCGAGATGTCGCGGCGGACACTGATGTCAAGGCTTTCGATTAAAGACCGAAACACCTTTGCCTCGCTGTATTTGGAACCGGCGCTGCGAATTGGCTATATTGAACTGACACAACCCGATTCGCCTCGCAGCCCCACGCAAAAATATCGATTGACGGAAAAGGGTCGCAAAGTCGCCATTTCAATCGCTGGTATATCCGACTCTTAGGGATGGCTGAAATGGAGAACTAACCATGAAAACTTATAGAATGATTATGGCGATGGCGGCGGCGATAATGGCGGGCTGCGCGAGTACGCCGAAAGTGGACAATTCAGTTGCCAAATCTTTCGACCTTGACCGCTATCTTGGCGACTGGCACGAAATCGCCCGGCTCGACCACTGGTTCGAGCGCGGCGTCGAGGAGGCGAAGGCGAACTATTCCCTGCGCGCCGACGGAAAGGTCGCGGTGCTGAACAGCGGCGTGAAGGACGGCAACCCAAAGGTCGCCAAGGGCGTAGGCAAGACCACCGGCACGCCGGGGCTTCTGCGCGTCACATTCTTCTGGCCTTTCTACGCCGACTACCGCGTGCTGGCGATTGACGATGACTTCTCTGTGGCGCTTGTCGGCAGCGGCGGCCCCAACTACCTCTGGATTCTATCGCGTTCGCCCAGTCTCGACGCCAAACAGAAAGAAGCCCTTCTTTCCGAAGCATCCCGCCGCGGCTATGACACTTCCAAACTCATTTGGGTGCGGCAGGGCGAGTAGTCCCGAGATGGAACTACTTTTGGTATAATATGGTGAGATACAGTTGAAGTTGGGAATGCGTCCGATGGCTAATCAAATCCAGGAACGATTCGTCTGGCAGAAGAAGGCGTGGCCGAAGTTTACCTTCAGCCGCGTCGCGCTGACGGACGAACTCGCCCTGTTCGCGAAGGCGTTCGCGGAGGCCAAGAGGGCGCTGCGGAAGCCGCAGCCGCTGGAGGCCGTCGCCGGCGCGATGGCCGAAGAGGCGGTGCGCACGAGCGCCATCGAGGGCGTGGACGTTGATGAGAGCGTGGTGATGTCGTCCATCTGCCGCGCCCTGGGCGTCGCCTACTCGCCGCCCGGTTTCTCAAAGGACGCCCGCGCCGAGGGCGTCGCGCAGATGATGCTCGCCATCCGCAGGGACTGGAACGAGCCGCTTTCCGAAGCGCTTCTCAAGACATGGCACGGGGCGCTTCTGGCAAACGACACCAGGGGCGTCCTTGCAGGTGAGTTCAGAAGCCACGCCGATCCAATGCGGGTCGTCCGCACCAACGCCTACGGCGAGATGGAGATCCGCTACGAGGCGCCGCCAAGCGCGCGGGTTCCGGATGAGATGCGCCGGTTTGTCGAGACATGGAGGGCACCGGCGGCCAGACCCGCCGACATCGCGCTCAAGGCTGCGTTCATGCACCCGCACTTTGAGTCGATTCACCCATTTGAGGACGGCAACGGGCGCATCGGCCGCGCCCTTGTGGCGAAGACGCTTGCCGAAGGGCTGGGACTCCCGCTTGTCCTGCCGGTTTCCACGGTAATCGCCCGCCACAGGAGGGACTACTACGAGGAAATCAATGCCGCGTCGCAGTCGCTTGACTGGACGTCATGGGCTGCCTTCTTCATCCCGGTCCTGGCCGAGACGCTGAACGACTTCCTTGCCGCGTTGAGGTTTGTCGCGGCCAAGCGCGACTACCTCGAAAAATACGAGGCCATGTTCTCCGAGCGGGCGAAGAAGGTCGTGCTGCGGATGTTCGAGGACGGCGAGTCGGGGGTGCGTGCAGGACTCTCCGCCGCGAAATGGGTGCGCATGGCCAAGGTGTCCAAGCCGACGGCGACGCGCGATCTCGCGGAACTTGAAAAGACTGGTGCCATCGTCGCGCAAGGCGCAGGCCCAACGACTCGCTACCGTCTGAACTGCGTCCTTTGTGAGCCGATTGACCCGATAAATGACCCAATAAACGGGCCGGTGGTAGATGCCGTCAGGCAGGCCGTAGCCAAGACTCCCGGCATCAATCGCGAACGGCTCGCGCAAAGGGTTGGGCGGAGCGTCGAAACTGTCAAACGCGCCATTGCGGCGCTAGTCGCCGCAGGGGAGATTGAGCACCGAGGCAGCCGTAAGACCGGCGGCTACTATGTTGCCAATTCCGGCGGAAATCCTAAAGAAGAACAAGAATAATGCCCTACGTTGATTTTCACAGATGGATATTGGCTGCGGTTCTCGCGATGGCGAGAATCGGCGGCGCCTTTGCGATTTGCCCCGCGCTCACAGAGTCCATGATTCCCGGCGTGGCGCGGCGGGCGGCGACCTTCGGCTTTGCCTTCCTGGTAATCCCCTTCATCCATGCGGGGATGCCGCCGGGCGAGCCAATATGGTGGATGTTCGCCGTCGCCGCCGCAAAGGAGGCGGTGATCGGTTTCCTGATTGGCTTCTTTGCGGCAATCCCCTTCTGGGTGGCGGAGAACGTCGGGAACTTCATCGACAACCAGCGCGGCGCGACGATGGGCGAGGTCTATTCGCCTCTCAGTGGCGCGCAAGTCTCAACGACGGGCATCTTCTTCACGCAGATCGTCTCGACGGTCTTCTTCGTTGGCGGCGCGATATTCCTCTTCCTCGGCGCCCTCTACAAGAGCTATGCGATTTGGCCGGTTTTCGCGCCTGGTGTCTTGACATTCGCGCCAGATACGCCGCCCCAGATACTCGGCGCGCTCGACGGCATGCTCCGCACGACAGTCGTCATCTCAGCGCCGGTCATCATCGTGATGTTCCTCGCGACGCTCGGTCTGGGGCTGGTGAACCGCACCGCGCCGCAGCTCAACGTGTTCTTCCTGTCGATGCCGGTCAAGAGCGCTCTCGGCGTCGCCATGCTGATTGTCTATCTGCCATTCATCATGGACATGCTCATGTACACGAAGGACACGGCAATCCTCCTCCCGGTGAGGAAATTGCTTGGAGGTTAAATAGTTATGAACACCAAAGGCACAAGAAGGTTTTTGTCATGGGCCGTGGCGGCCGCGGGTTTGGTTGCGGCCACCGTCATGGCAGGTTTGGCGGACGCGCCGCAGTCGTCCTCGCAGCGGACGGACGAGGCAGGTATGCGCCAGGCGGCGCGGCCAGCCGTCACGGCGGCTGTCGAGCGCGTGCAGGTCGTCAGGGACGGCGAATACACCAGCAAGGACGAAGTCGCCGCCTTTGTCCGCAAGTTCGGCGGCGCCCTGCCTCGCAACTTCATCACGAAGCGCGAGGCCCGCGCCCTGGGCTGGCAGGGCGGGCCGCTTGAGCCATACGCGCCTGGGAAGTCCATCGGCGGTGACCGCTTCGGCAACTACGAAGGCCAGCTGCCGCCCCTGAACGGCGGCTTCTACAAGGAGTGCGACATCGACACTAGGGGACGCCCCAGGGGCGCCAAGCGCCTCGTCTTCACGAACAAGGGACAGCGCATCTACTACACCGAAGACCACTACAGGACTTTCAAGGAGGTCAAATGAAGGGCAACACGCGAACACGGCGCTTTACAGTCGATCTTGCCGGCGTAAAGGACGCAGCCGGACTCCATGCGGCGCTTGCGGAGCAGCTTCCGCTCCCGGAGCACTATGGGCACAACCTCGATGCCTTCCACGACGTGCTGACGGAGTTCGGCGCCAAGTGGCGCATCGTCTTCAAGAACGCCGGCGCCGCCGCTGCGGGGCTGCGCGCCGTCTGCGCCGACGCGATGGAGGAGACGCCTGGCCTTGAAGTGTTCTTTAAGGGCTGAAAGACGCGGCGATTTGGTAGAATCGTATTCGTTGGATTTTGAAGTATGGCTGACGAAGGCGGCGAAAAGACTGAAATGCCGACCCCGAAGAAGCTGCGCGACGCGCGGGAGAAGGGGCAGGTTTGCACGTCGAAGGACATAGTTTCGACGGCAATCCTGATTGTGCTTTTCGCCGTCCTTGGATGGATGGGCACCGCGCTTGCCGAGGACATGAAGGAGCTTATCCGTTTCATCGGCGCGCGCGTGGCCGAAAACGACACCGGCGCTGTGAAGCAGTCCGCGGCCATGTCCGTCCTCTTTATCTTCAAGCACACGCTTATCATCGTCCTCGTGGCCGCCGTGATTGGCATTGCCGCGAATGTGGCCCAGATTGGCTTCCTCTTCACCTTCGAGCCAATCATACCCAAGTTGGAGAAGCTCAACCCCGTAGAGGGCGCGAAGAAGATCTTTTCGATGAAGAATGTCTTCGAGTTCCTGAAGAACGTGGTGAAGGTCTGCTTCCTAGGCTATCTCCTCTACAAGATCATCTGGGCGAGCATCCCGGAGTTGCTGACGATGTGCTACGGCACCATCGACGACATCTTCCCCTGCCTGAAGCTGATGCTGAAGCGCCTCGCCGTTTACACGGGCTTCGGCTACATCGTGATCGCCGTGGTGGATCGTCTCTTCCAAGGGCGCAACTTCACCAAGCAGATGATGATGACCAAGGACGAGGTGAAGCGCGAATACAAGGAAATGGAGGGCTCCGCCGAGATCAAGCAGGCGCAGCGCCAGTTCCGCGACGAAATCATGAACGGCCCCGAACCAGCGAAGGCTGCGAAGCAGTCAAGCGTCGTGGTAACCAACCCGACGCGACTCGCCGTGGGCATCCGCTTCAACGCGGAGGAGTCGCCGCTCCCGCGCATCTGCGCGCTCGGCTCCGGACGCGTTGCGAAGATCATTCGCGAGACGGCCCTCGCCGAGGGCATCCCGATAATGGAGGACAAGCCCCTCGCGCGCGCCCTCTACGCCGAAGGGAAGATCAACGATTTCATCCCCGACTCGCTGATCGAGCCGGTGGCCGAAGTCCTGAAGTGGGCCAAGCAGCTCCAGGACGCCCGCAAGGAGGAAGAGGAACTCGATTCCATCTCGCTGGAATAGGGGAAGTTTGGCGCAAGCGCCTTGGAAGTTTAGAAGTTTGGAAGTTTGGAAGCAATGGGTGAGTTCAAGCATAAAAAGCTGAAGGTTTGGCAGACCGCAAGGGAACTGGTCAAGGAGGTTTACGCCATCACCGGGCAATTTCCAACTTGTGAACGCTACGGCCTTGCGGATCAGCTTCGTAGAGCCGTTGTCTCCGTGCCGTCAAACATAGCGGAAGGTTCTTGTCGGGAATCAACACTAGAGTTCATTCACTTCCTTGTCATAGCCAGGGGGGCTCTCTCCGAAGTGGATACGCAGTTGACGCTTGCCGAAGATCTCGGCTATACTACTTATTCTGATTCTTTGCAAAACGACATTGAGAATTTGTCAAGGCAAATCAGCAATCTCGTCACCCATCTGCGAAAGAAGCAACAACTCTCTAAACCTCCAACCCTCTAATTCTTATAACCCTCCAAGGCGCTTGCGCCAAACATCCCGGGCGCGCCAGCGCCAAACCTCTAAACTTCCAAGGCGCTTGCGCCAAACTTCCATCTCATGAACATCGAGCAACTTTACAAGGACATCGCGCCCAAGCTGACCAACTGGTTGGTTTCCACGGGCAGCAACTACGCCGACGCCTGCGACCTCGTCCAGCGCACCTTCCTTAAAATCTGGGAGATGCGCGACGACCTCCAGGAAGACGACTCGCAGGTTTCCGGCCTCGCCTTCACCATCGCCCGCAACCTGCGCAAAAACCAATGGCGCGACAACGCGCGCATCCAATTCACCGACCAGCTCCCCGAGGTGCCCACCGGCCCGGAGGAGCCGCCGCTCCTCGACTCCGACCGCGCCATGCTCCGCAAGCGCATCGACGAGGCATTCGCCCAACTGCCGCCCATCCTGCGCGAGGCATACACCCTCTTCCAGGTCGGCGAGATGTCCATCAAGGATATCGCCGCGCAGACGGGAGTCTCGGAAAACCTTGTGAAAGTGCGAATTTTCCGTGCAAAGCAAAAACTTCGTGAACTTCTTGATGATCTCCGTGTAACCTTGTAGCCAGATACGTGTAATCTTTGCGGAAATCCAAAAGGAGAAAGACAATGGACATCAACTTCAACGGAAACAGCATCGGCAACTTCGGCTTCGGGCGCATCGCTTCTGGCGCGCCGCAGGAGGCGGCTCCCGCCGCAGCAAACCAGAAGACATTGGCGAAGGACGCCGTCAGCCTTCAGGCCTCGACCGTGGACGCGCTTCAGGGTAGCGAGCCAATTGCCAGCGTTCCTGACGCCGAACTCACCCGCGACGACGATCTCGGCAAGCTCATGAAGGCCGCATTCAACCTCCCGCCGCCTCCGATGCCGGCGTTTGTGGAATAGCCATTTGCCTTGCAGGGCATGAACGAAAAGAGAAAGAGGCGCGGCGGGCTCCGCGACGCCATCCGCATCATCTGGCCGCTGATGCTGTCCAACTCCGTGCACGCGGTAATGATGTTCACGGATAGGGTCTTCCTTTCGCGTTACAGCGACGACGCGATGCAGGCGTCTGTCCCTGCGGGGGTCCTTTCGTATTTGCTCCTTTGCGTCCTTCAAGTTACAATCTGCTACTCCGGGACATTCGTCGCGCAGTTCCACGGAGCAGGGCGGCGGCTTGACTGCGCCCGCGCGCTCACGCAATGCATCTGGCTCATGGCCGTGACCGTGCCGCTGACCTTGCTCGCAATTCCGGTTGGCCATTTCCTAATGGACATCTCGGGCCATGCGCAGTCTGTCGCGGCGGCCGAACGCGTTTACTTCGACATCATGATGGTCGGAGGAGTCCTCATGCCCATCGGCGGCGCGCTAAACGGTTACTTCACCGGACGCGGATTCACGCGGCTCGTCATGTGGATATCAGTCGCGGGCAGCGCCCTCAACATCGCCCTTGACTGGGCCCTCATCTACGGCCACTTCGGCCTGCCTGAACTCGGCATCGAGGGCGCGGCCTACGGAACAGTCGCCTCATTCGCCGCATCCACGGCCTTCACGGCGGCCATCGCCTTCCGCGAGCCGGTGTTTCACGGACGGCGCGGCCGCGCCGCCTTCGCCTTCGACCGCTCGCTGTGCCTGCGCATCCTGCGCTATGGCTTCCCCTCTGGTATCCATGTCCTGCTCGACATGATGACATTCACCTTCTTCGTCTTCGTCATCGGCCGTGAGGACATAGCCGACGCGATGGGCTTCGGCGCCAGCAACGTCTGCTTCAACATCAACCACCTCCTCTTCGCGCCGCTGCTGGGTATAGGCATGGGGGCGGGGATACTTGTCGGCAACTACCAGGGCGCGGGCGACAGCGACTCCGCGAACCGCGCCGGATGGTCGTCCATTTTTATCGGCTGGATATTCATGGGCACGGCGCTTCTCCTCCTCGCCATCTTCTTCCGCCCGGCGGTGCGGCTCTTCATATCCGACCGCACATCATTCGACCCGGAGGCGTTCGTCGCCCTCTGCCGCATACTCGTGGCCATCCTGTCGTCATGGTGCATGTTCGACGTGGTGAATGTAATAGCGGGCGGGGCTTTGAAAGGCGCGGGTGACACGCGCTTCGTCATGCTCGTAGGCGTGCTGGCCGGATTTGCGCTCTGGGTGCCGATGATCATCGTCGTCGCCCGCTACCGCCCGTCGGTCGTGAACCTCTGGCTGACGCTGCCGCCATACGTCTTTACCCTCGCGGCCGTCTTTATCTGGCGCTGGATTCGCGGACGGTGGCGCGACATCAAGCTTGTCCCCGCAGCCAACTCCTAGGCGGCCCGCCCAGGATTTGTGGCAGTTTGGTATAATTATCTACTTCCAAAATTAGGGAGAAAACTAATCATGAGACCGCTACGTTCCGTCGTTCCCGCATTCCTGCTCGCGGCATCCGTGGGCCAGATTTACGCCTTCACCAACTTCGCCTCGCAGATTGCCGAACACATAGGCAAGTCGCAGGGCGCAGTGCAGTTCGCCTTCAGCCTCGGGATATTCTTCCTGGGCATGGGCGCCGCCTTCTTCGGCAGGATCGTCGAGAAGAACATCAAGCTCGCTACGATTGTCGGGACGACCCTCTTCCTCTCCGGCATGTGCGTGACGGCGTTCGGCATCACGCACATGAGCCTGCCGCTGGTCTATCTCGGCTACGGCGTCCTCGTTGGCCTCGGTACGGGGATCATCTACATCTCCCCGGTCAAGACGATGATGCTCTGGTATCCTGAGAACAAGGCCATCGCCGCCGCGTTCCCCATCATTTCCTTCGGCCTCGGTTCGACCTTCTCGACTCTCCTGTTCAAGGGCTTCTCCATTGGCGGCTTCGCGGGCCTTCCCGCAATCCACCTGAAGGGCTTTGAGACATTCGGCATCTGCAAGGTGTTCCTGGTCTTCGCCGCCTTCTACGCCGTGCCGATGGCGATTGGCGCCATTCTCCTCAAGAAGCCGCGCATCCAGCAGACGCAGTCCACCGGAAACCTGACGGGGCAGGGGTTCACCTACCGCGCCCTGGCCCGCAACGGCTTCTTCTGGCGTTCCTGGCTCTTCATGTTCCTAAACATCTCTTGCGGGCTCTGCCTCATTCCGCTTGCGAAGCAGATGATGGACTCCCCGAAGGTTGGTTATCCCGCATGGCTGGTGACGACCATCGTCGCGCTCTGCGGACTCTTCAACGGCGGCGGACGCTTCGTCTTCGCCCTGTGGAGCGACCGCATGAAACGCCGCATCGCAATCCTCTCGCGCATACTGATGATTTCGGCAGCCGTGATGGTGCTCAGCATCTGGCCGCCGCTGATTGGCGTGGCGCTTCTCACCATCAACGCCTGCTACGGAGCAGGCTTCTCCGTGATACCGGCGATCCTTTCCGACCACTTTGGCATGAGCGACATCTCAAAAATCCACGGGGCCGTCCTCTCGGCGTGGGGCTTTGCAGGACTGGCCGGCAACCAGGCGGCGCTCGCCGTCTCCGAACGCATGGGGCTGGGCTACCACGGTGTCGTGGCGATGCTGATCATCCTCTACCTCGCCAACCTCGCAAACGCGACAGCCATGTCCAAGCGCCAAGGCTAAACCTTCCCTGACGCTAGCTCCAAACTTCTAAACCTATGAACCACTTCTAACCACTATCGACTGACTTTCTGACAATTTGATTTTTGCAAATTTTGCAAGATGTATGGAAGTTTGCTATAATTCCAGAAGTGAACTTGAAAAAGGAAGATTGAACCATGCCTTACGCGCTTTTAGAAAAGGACTATGATTGCCTGACCGATTCGCAGCAGCGGACGGTTGGACTGTTTGTTCGCTTTCTTCTGTCGCAGAGGGGAAATGACTTGGATATGCCCTTTAGTGGCTTCCGTGACATGACTTTCCCCGTTGCGGTATCCAATCCGCAGCATACAAGGCAAACGGAGCGCAAACTTGGCGGATTCGAGAAGGGTTTTTACATGTCCCCCGACTTTGACGAGCCGTTGGACGATTTTGCGGAATATATGTGATGCGCTATCTTCTAGACACAAACGTCATTGTGTTTATGCTGTCCGCCTCTGGCGAATTGTCCGCAGAGGCGGCGCGGGTTGTGCGGAAGGAACCAGGTTGTTTGCAAGCATAGCCTCGCTATGGGAAATCGGCATCAAGCAGGGCCTTGGAAAGTTGCGCATCGAGATGAGCGTTCCTGAAATTGAGGAGGAGTGCATCAGGCGGGACATCTGCATCCTGCCAATTCGCGCATCTGCCATTGAGCGGGTAAAAAGCCTACCGACGATCCATCGCGATCCTTTTGACAGGCTTCTTATCGCTCAGGCGCTGGAAGATGGTATGGCCATTGTCACACGCGATGGTGCCATTCCGAGATATCCCATTCAAACCATTTGGTAGTGCCAATGCCATACTTCGCGGTCAAACAACCAGCGGAGAAATGAACAATCCAGGACTAGCGAACTGAATGCGGACTCAACTTGTGAAAAAAAGGTGAGTCAAGGGTAGTTCCCCATATTGAGCTTGCAAGTGTGTCAGCCTCCAACCTTCCGGGCGCTTGCGCCAAACTTCTAAACCTCTAAACTTCGCCCGAAGGGCTCAAATCTCCTTCCATAGTTCGGCGCGGTAGCGCCCTGCTTTGGCACTTGCCGCCCACACTTATGCACAAAGCCCAAAAACAATAGACTACGGTTCGGAAATCCTGTAAGACTACAGTGCGTAATTCATGAAAGACTACGGTTCGGAAATCTTGTGAGACTACGGTGCGGAATTCTATTTAATAGGGCGAGCACACCTTGCGAGCCACTAGCCACTAACAACTAACGACTAGCCACTGACGACTAGCTGCTAACCACAAACTTCCCAACTTTTCAACTTCTCAACTCCTAACCACTAACTCCTACACCTACACCTCTTATCTACACCAACTCCCAACTTCTCAACTTTTCAACTTTTCAACTTCAAAACATCCCCTTGACATCCACCCCACCCTTTGATATTCTATTCACACAATTACTAACTCTGGCACGAGGGCACCGGATTCAACCAAACCTCCAAATTTCTGAAAGGACTTCCCAACTTTAGTCTTTTTTCCCATGTGCATGCTTGATGAAATACGCGCAAAGCGGGATGAACTTTACAAAATAGCGAGAAGATACAATGCCGAAAGGCTTTGGGTCTTCGGTTCGTGCGCCCGCAAGGAGGAACGACCCGACAGCGACGTGGACATCCTTGTGAAGTTTGGCGGGATGACTCGCTTTGGCGCTCCCATGTCGCTTTCGGCGGATTTCCGTGCACTGCTTGGCCGTCAGGTTGATGTTGTATCTGACAAGGGGTTGAGTCCATATATAGGAAGCATCATCCAGAAAGAGGCGGTTCCTGTATGAAGCGAGGGGAAATGACGGACGGGATTTTCCTGATGCACATTGTGGATGCCTTGAAGGAGACGATGACATTCACGCAAGGGAAAACCTCGTCGGAATTTCTTGATTCCGCATTGTTGGTTCGTGCGGTAACCGCAAGTTTTGAAATAGCTGGCGAGGCGACGAAGAACCTCACAATGGAGTTTCGGGATGCGCATCCGGAAGTCGCATGGCGTGAACTGGCTGGATTTCGGGATATCTTGATTCACGGCTATTTTGGCGTGGACAAATCGCAGCTTTGGTCTGGAGCAAAGGAGTTCGCGCCAGAGACCGTGGCGAAAATCGAAAAGATGCCGGAATATATCAAAGCGCGGGAAGACTTTTCTCTAATTTGACACTCTCCCCACCCTTTGCTATTCTATTCACACAATTTCCACCTTCGGCGCGGGTGCGCCGGAAACGAACTAACAACTAACTACTAGCGACTAACGACTAAATACTCCCCCTTTTCACAACAAATTTAGCGAACTGCTAAACGACGCCGCTTCGGAACCGTTCCACACTCCCCCTTCGTCGTTTCTTTTGACAAGGCCTTTTGCCTTGTGTGCTTCAAGAGCAGATCGCGCCCTTCGGGCGCGTTCTCGCCATGCGAAGCACACAGGCCCGTGGAACGGCCTCCGAAGCGGGTATGGAGAGAGAACGCGCTTCTTGTCTCTCAATACGAGTCGGGCAGGGAGCAGGCAACAACGCAGAGAAACAAAATGAACACCAGATCAATAATCATCGCACTTGCAACCAGTCTCTTCGTCGCTGACGGCGCGTTGGCGCTGACCGAAACCGTCAACGGCATCACATGGACTTACACCGTATCAAATGGTCGGGCGTCCGTCTACGGAGACTCCTCCTCGTCCGGTGCCATCACGATTCCGTCCGCCCTAGGCGGCTATCCCGTGACGAGCATTGGGGACGCTGCGTTCCAGGGCTGCAGCGGTCTTATGTCGGTGACGATACCCGACTCCGTTACGAGCATCGGTGAGTGGGCGTTCTGCTGGTGCACAAACCTCACGTCGGTGACGATACCCGACTCCGTGACGAGCATCGGGGAAGCTGCGTTCCGTGTCTGCAACAGCCTCACGTCCGTCCACATCTCCGATCTGGCGGCATGGTGCGGCATTACGTTTGGCAGCTTTGATGCCAATCCGTGCTACTATGCCCACCATCTGTATCTGAACGGAACGGAAATCACAGATCTCGTCATCCCGTATTCCGTGACGAGCATCAGGGACAGAGCCTTCTACGGCTGCAGCGGTCTCACGTCTGTGACGATTGGCGACTCCGTGGCCAGCATCGGTGACTATGCGTTCTACAACTGCACAAACCTCACGCCGGTGACGATTCCCGACTCCGTTATGAGCATCGGTGTGCGGGCGTTTTATGGTTGTCCGGCGGCGCTGTTCGACACGAGTGCCATTCCGGGCCTTACCCTTGTCGATGGCTGGATTGTCGAGTGCGAGACGTCCTTGTCGGACTACGACAGCTTCCCCGGCATTCGGGGCATAGCGGAACCCCTGAAAGCAGACCGCGAGAGGGTCTCAGCCAGTTTTGGCGAAGGGCGGCTTGTGTCCTTCGCAATCCGCGCCGGGGACGACTTGCAAATCAACGTGACTTCCGACGGAGTTGAATTTCCCGAATCTGAAACCACAGTTTCGGTGCGGCTTATTGCGAAAGGCGGCGGCGAAACTGCCACAAACGCCGTATTCGAATCGGACATACGAGACGGTGTGATTCTACCGACCATGCTCACAAACATCGACTTCGCCGCCAACGTTGGTTTCATTGTCGCAGTGTCCAACTCGCTGGTCAGCGGGAGTCTGGACTTTGGCCTGCAGGGCATGCCTGAAGAATCCGACATCGCCGCCTCCGTCGGTTGTCGGGGATTGTCCACCGATCAGTGGGGGGAGACATACCCGGAAACATGGACTCATGTGACTGCGGCATCGGCGTCCGGCGTCATGTGTGTAGATTACAGTTGCGACGTTGGCCAGTCAATGGATGCCGATTCCTGGAATTCCTCGAATTGGAATTATTCAAATGATTACTATTACAATGACCTCGTATGGGGGCTCTCGGCGTATGAAATCGGGCAGCCTGGCGAGATCGGCATTTCCATGCACAACAACGAGGAAATTGACTGGACGCAAGATGGGGCACAACACCACTACCGCTTCGACTGGATGACTTTCATTCTGCCAAAAGATGCCCCGGGATTCCTCTACACGCCACTGCCAACGATTCATAAGGCCACAACAGATTGGGGCGAATCATATTATGACATCGGCGATTGGGGTAATCAAAATTGGGGTTGTGGAATGGATGACTGGTGGCTGCGCCAATGGCAATATTACCCTTTGCGGTACTACCACTCCTGGCCGTCAGCAAACGAAGGGGAAGGAGATACCTGCTACTATCTTGACAATGCAGGGCTGGAAGTCCCGCCATACATAAAGGCGCACTGGGTCTCTGTTAGCGCTGGAAGCCATTTGGCGGTAGGATACTTCAAGAGCTGGGATGACATAGACATGAGTGGGTCGTCCTACTTTTACGATTACGGAAACAGTGTGACCTCCACGGTCGACGATGGTATGCGCTACTGGCAAGATTCCCCATTGGAATATCACGTTTTTTCCTGGTATGGATCCATCTACATTGACAACGGGAATGGAGTCGATGAATACAACGGAGACGTGTCGCTGAAGGGCATATACATCCCGGAAAATCAAATAGACTCCTTTTTCGGCAATTCTGCTGGCTACTATGCGGAAGGAAGAGCCTGCATCGTGGCGGCCGACGGCTATTATGTCGCTGAAATTCGGAGAACCCCCTACTGGCAAGGCGGCCAGACGGAAAGCGATATCAATGATGAATTCGTAAAATTCGACCCATTGGGAAATGTCATCCAGTCATCGGGAGCGCCGGCGTTCAGCCCAATAACGGAAGACACCTACTATACAGTGTTCGCCGCGCCTATTCCATACAATATCACCTTTGTTGACCCGCTGGGCGCGGTGAACACGAACTCGACGACCTACACCATTGAAGACTGCTACGATTTCCTGCCTCCTGGCGAAGTGGATGGCTGGGAATTCCTCGGCTGGGACATTACCGGCGTGTATTACCAGACGGGTGACATAACGGTGACGGCGCAGTGGCGGCAGAGCGACAGGTCTGTAACGTTCAACGTAGGTGCACACGGGTCGCGGACGGGCGGCGGCGAACTCGAGCAGACGGTTGTCTGGGGCGAGGCGGCGGTGTCGCCGGAAATCGAGGCAGAATACGGCTGGGTGTTCGCGGGCTGGGACGCGGACATTTCGCGCGTCACGGAGTCGATGACTGTGACGGCGCTCTACGAGCGCGCGCCGCTGTCAATCCGCGAGGCCGCAGGGCTTGACAAGGCATGGACGACAGGCGGAGACGCGGAGTGGTTCACCGAATGGACGGAGGACGCCCATGACGGGACGAACCATCTCCACAGCGGCGCAATTGGCGACGGGCAGGAGTCGTGGATAGAGACTGTCGTCACGAACACGGGCGTTGTCTCGTTCTGGTGGAAGGCGTCAAGCGAAGCCTACCGAGGCATTGCATATGACACGCTCGTCTTCACGGTCGATGGCGAAATCCCCGAGTCCGTGCCGCCGATTGGCGGCGAGGTTGACTGGACTAACGTCACGCTCATCGTGGAGGGCGACGGCCCGCACGCCCTGCGTTGGACTTACCGCAAGGACGCAAGCGACAGCGACGGTGAGGACTGCGCCTGGCTCGATGACGTCCAGTATCTCCGGGAGGTTCACGTGACGTTCGCGGATGGCGGCGCGACCGCCGGCGCGGCGCCCGACGCGATTACGGTCGGCGAGGGCGCGGAAATCACGCTTCCGGGCCAGTCTTCGCTTGCGTGGCCGAAGCACCGCTTCATTGGATGGCGGACAGGCGACGACGTCTTTGCGGCGGGAACGGCATTTGCGCTTGGCTACGACGACGTGGCTTTCACGGCGGAATGGGAGGAGAAGCGCGTGGCCGCGCCATCGATAGAGGTCGCCGCATGGTATGACACCGAGCGCACGACAGTGTCTATGTTCTGCGAAACAGCTGGCGCGACGATCCGCTACACGCTTGACGGCTCCGCGCCGACGGCGGTAAGCCCAGCCTACACGGGCCCGTTCAGTCTTGCTGGTTCGGCGACGGTAAAGGCCGTGGCCGTGCTCGACGACTGGTTCGACAGCGAGGTCGTTTCGGCGGTGAGCGTCCGCGCCCCGTGGACGCCGGACGAGTGCCTGAACGCCACCGGCATGGTGTTCCGCACGGGCGGCGATGCCGAATGGGTCCGCGACAGGGCGGTTGCGCACGACGGCGACACGGCCATGCGGAGTGGCGCCATTGACGACGGCCAGACTTCATGGATTGAAGTTACGGTAACCGGCGCGGGAACGCTGTCGTTCTGGTGGAGGGCTTCAAGCGAATCCTACAAGGGAACACTATACGATCTCGCACGGCTTACGGTGGACGGGGTGTCCGTCATTCCCGACATTGGCGGCGAAATCGGTTGGCGGAGCGAATCCGTTTCGATTTCAGGTGGCGGCGCCCATGTCGTCAGGTGGGCATACATCAAGGACTCGCTCAATTCAAGCGGCGAGGACTGCGCGTGGCTGGACGAGGTGTCCTGGACTCCGAGCGTTGCGATGGAGCCGCTTCCAGAACTGGCGCAGGACGCCTTGCCAGGGGATGTCGCCGCAGTGATGGCGGAAACGGCGGACGCGAGCCTTTCGGCGAACGTGACAAACGCCGTGCAGTATGCCGCCTTCAGAACATGGGCGTTGGCGGTGACGAACGACATGGTCACCGCCCAGGCGGTGAAGGAGTCGTCGCTTGCGTGGTTGTCGTTTGCGCTTGGCGCGAATGCCATGATTGTGAAGGAACTTACGACTGACGATGTTAGAATAGAATCGTTCACGCCGGCATCAGCTGGAGACAATTATGAAATCACGGTAAGCGTGAAAGACGTGGACATTGGCGGCGGCGCAGTCAATGAAGATGTGCTGAAAGAGAATCTGAAAAAGGTTCTGGGAATCGAGGGGGCGAGAACGCTCGCGCCGGATTCTTTCTCCTCCGACAACATCGACATCACCTTCGGAACGCCCGTGGATGGGAAGGCGCGGATTATTGTCTCACCACCGCCAGATGCCGGTAGCACCTTCTTCATGCGAGTGAAGGTGAAATAGGCGGCTCGCATGGGGTGCTGGCACTGCCTTTGCGCGAGGGTTTGATATAATCATTCCCATGGGCAAAGCATCCGCCATCTATCTCTACGGGCCGCCGGCGAGCGGCAAGACGACGCTAGGCGCTCGTCTAGCACGCGCATTGCGTCGCGACTTCATCGACCTCGACGCCGAGATTGAGCGCCGTACCGGCCGCCACATCCCCGACATCTTCCGCGACGACGGAGAGGCGGCTTTCCGCGCCATCGAGGCTGCCACCCTCCGCGATGTCGCGGCAGGGCAGGGGAGCAGCGCCGTCGTCGCCCTTGGCGGCGGAACGCTCCTAGATCCCGCCAACCGCGCCCTTGCCGAGTCCACCGGTCGCGTCTGGCGCCTTGAGCCTCCTTCGCCGGAGGAACTTGCCCGCCGCATCGCCCTCCGTCCCGGCTCGCGCCCCCTCGGTGACAAGTCTCGCGAGCGCGCCGTCCACTACGCTTCCTTCCCTCGCGCCATCGCCGCGACTTTCGACCTGGACGACTCCCTCGTGGTCATCGGCTCCGGCCTCGGCGCCCTCTGCGGTTTCGCCAAGATGGCAGTCGCAGACGCCACCGCCTCCAGCCTGCATCCATCGGCTCTCGCCGACATCCCGACTTTCAACATCCCCTCTGGCGAGGACAAGAAGCGCATCGAAACTGTCTGCTCGATTTGGAATGCCTGCCATGGGAACGCCGTAACGCGCCGCGACCGCATCCTCGCCTTTGGCGGCGGCGTCACCGGAGACATGACAGGCTTCGCCGCCGCCACCTGGATGCGCGGCATCGACTGGATCAACGTCCCGACGACCCTCCTTTCAATGGTTGATGCCTCCACCGGCGGCAAGACCGGCTTCGACCTCCAGGAGGGCAAGAACCTAGTGGGCGCATTCCACCCGCCGGCATTGGTGCTGATCGACACCGACTACCTTTCCACGCTTCCACCGCGCGAACTCGCATCCGGACAGGCCGAGATGATCAAGCACGAAATCATCTCCGGCATGTTGCGCCCGTCAGTCGCCGGCATCCCGACGGCTGGCGAAATAGCCGCCAACCTCGCCGTCAAGGTCGATGTCGTGCGGCAGGACCCGCATGAAACCAAGGGGATGCGGATGCTGCTCAACTGCGGCCACACCATTGGCCACGCCATTGAGGCGGCGAGCGGCTACGCGCTTTCCCATGGCGAGGCAGTCGCCATCGGCTGCGTGGAGGAGGCTCGCATCGCCGTCAGGCTTGGCCTTGCCTCGGCCGACTGGCCCGAGATGTTGGCCGCGCGTTTCAGCGCAGCTTCGCTTCCCGTGGCCGCGCCACAGTTCGACCGCGCGACTGTGGCTGCCTTCATGGCAGCCGACAAGAAACGCGACGGCGACGGCATCGTGTTCGCTCTCCCGTGCGGCTGGGGCGATGTGCGGCGCGTTACGCTCCGCCTGGGGGAGATCGCGTGAAGACCGCGCCCAAAGTCTGCCTGACGCTCACCGCGTCAACGATTGCCGAGGATGTAGCCATTGCTCGGAAATACGCGGCCTACTGCGACCTCGTTGAACTTCGCATTGACCGTCTCGCGCCCGCAGAGCGGGCGGACATCATCGCATTCCCAAGCTCAATCGAGAGGCCAGCCATCCTTACGGCACGGCGCGTCCGCGACGGCGGCGCCTTCACCGAAGACGACGAGCGGGCACGCGTAAGCCTGCTTCAAGATAATTTGCCCGCTTTTGACTATGTGGATTTGGAGTCAGACCTTGTCGCCCCGGACTTAGAGGCGCTGGCGGCGCGAAGTTCCACGCGGATCATCAGGAGCGTCCACCGCTTTGATGGCCTCGATGCCGACGAAGCCGCGTCAATTGACGCCCTCTGCCACTCCGCCACGGAAATTCCGAAGCTGGCCTTCAAGGCGAACACCCTCGCCGACGTGACGGCCTTCCTGCGTATCGCCGCCGCGCTGCCGCCGCGAGCGCGCATCTTCTGCGCGATGGGCGCGGCGGGCGCAGTCACGCGCATCCTGCCAGGCGCCTTTGGCTCATTCCTCACCTTTGCTTCGCCGCCGGAGGCGATGGCCTCAATGGGCGGCATCGGCCACATCGACATCGTGCGCCTAAATGAAATCTTCCATGTCCGAGCCATTGGCCCGGACACGCGCCCATGCGGGGTCACCGGATGGCCGCTTGCCGTAACCGCAAGTCCTGAAATCCACCGGCGGCTCTGCGACCGGGACGGCGTCGATTCGGTGATGATCCCGCTTCCCACGGAGGACGTCCGCGAGGCCGTTGAACTTTGCGAGGCGCTGGGCTTCGCAGGGTTGGCCGTTACGGTTCCCCACAAGGAGGCGCTGCTGCCGCTTCTGGATGAAGTCTCGCCCGAGGCCGCGGGCATTGGCGCCGCCAACACCGTCGTCTGGCGCGGGGGGAAGCGGTTCGGCTTCAATACCGACATTGGCGGTTTCACAGACGCGATTTCAGCCTTTGCCGACCGTTGCGACTTCTCCTCGGTGCGTGTGGCCATGATCGGCTCCGGCGGCGCCGCGCGGGCAGTCGCATACGCGTTGGGCAAGCTTGGGGCAAAGGGCGCGGTCTTCGCGCGGAATGTCGCCAAGGCGCAGGAGGTGGCGGCGCTTGCCGGATTCGATGCTCAGCCGCTTGAGGCGCTTGCCAACGCCGAGGGGCTTGATCTGATTGTGCAGTGCACTTCGGTTGGAAACGGGTCGTCGGATCCCGCCGACGACCCCGCGCCCGCCTACCGCTTCACTGGCCGAGAACTGGTTTACGACCTCATTTACAAGCCGGAAAAAACACCCTTCCTCACGCGGGCGAGCCGCGCGGGCTGCCGCATTGAGAACGGGATGTCAATGCTGGAGGCGCAGGGCGAAATCCAGCACAATCTCTTCCATGGTCTGGAATAGTCGCCCTGCGCGCCGTAGCTACTTCGCCTTGTGGAGGGCGGAGGTGTCAACCTTCGCGATTGGATTCTCGCTATAGACCTTCTCAGGCGGCGGATCCCTGTCCCAGCAGTCCGTCTTCTGCTGCGGGAGCGTCGGCGCCGCCCAGCGGATTGCGTTGCCAATCACCTTCACGACTTCGGGCTGGTGGTAGATGGGGAAGGTTTCGTGCCCGGGCGAGAAGTAGAAGATCTTGCCTGCGCCGCGCTGGAAGGTCACGCCGCTGCGGAATACGTTCCCGCCCTCATACCATGAGATGAATACGACATGCGCCTCCGGCGGGATGCCGAAGGGCTCGCCATACATCTCGGTGTGCGGGATGGCGAAAGTCTCGGGAACTCCCTGCGCGATCGGGTGCTGCAGGTCAACTGCCCAGACGCGCTCCTTCTCCCCGACCTCGCGCCAGCGGAGTGAGCAGCTCGTGCCGGTCATGCGGCGGAAGATCTTCGAGTAGTGGCCGGAGTGGAGGACGATCAGCCCCATGCCGCCGAGGATGCGGTACTGGATCTTGTTGACCAGCTCGTCCTCGACCTTGGCGTGGGCGCAGTGGCCCCACCAGATGAGAACGTCGGTGTTGTTGAGAAGATCGTCGGGCAGGCCCTGTTCGGGCATGTCGAGGGAGACGGCGGTGATTTCAAGGTCATCGGCCGTGAGGTTGTCCTTCAGGGTGTTGTGGATGCCGTGAGGGTAGAAGGAGCGGATGAGGTCGCCAAATGGGCCCTCTGCGCGCTCGTGGACGTTTTCGTTCCAGATTGTTACGCGAATCTTTGACATGGAGTTCCCTTTCTTGAGTGATAATATCCTAGCAAAAACAGAGCGGATATGCCCTAGCCGCTACTTGTCCGTCGGGCCTAGTTCGATTGGGAAGAAGGTGCGGTAGTAGTCGGTGCGGCGCCATGTGTTGCCGGCGGAGGCGTAGTCGCAGAAGGTGGCGGAGGAGGGCAGGGCGCCGTCTGGGTTGGCGTCGTGCGAGCCAAGCGGGAGCGTGGCCGTGAAGCACATCCAGATGTCGTCGCTCGGCGGGCGGATGGAGGAGAACAGCTCGTCGCAGTTCTGGCCCTCGGTGAATGAGCGCGGGTGGAAGGGCTCCGAGAGGTCGCCGTCGGCGAAGCGGCTGTCGCGCGCGAGCAGGACAGGACCGCGGGTGAAGGCGGCGTGGTTGCCTACCACATGCGCGGTCACAGGCATGGTGAACTCCGCCTCGACGATGTCGCCGAGTGCCCAGGTGCGCTTTATTGCAAAGTATTCGCCGGGGCGCGCGCCGTCAATTGCCGTGCCGTTGAGCGTTACGGTGGCGGCGGTGCAGGTGGATGGGATGCGGAGACGGAGGGTGAAGTCGCCTTCCGTGTGGCAGACGAGCCGCGCCTTGTTGGCGCGCGGGTAGAGCGAGTAGATGTCGAAGGCCACGGTGCGGCCGTCTGCGAGCTCCGCATGGGCGAGCGCCGATGCGTAGAAGTTGAGGGTGGCGGTGTCGCCGTCCGCTATGAAGAACTTGCGCAGGAAAGCGAGGAAGCCGCGCGGGCCGTTGGCGGTGCAGCAGTCGGTGTGCATGAAGCAATGGTGCTGCCCGTGCCAGCGCGAGCCGTTGAGCGGGGTGTAGCCGGCGAACTCGGCGCCGTCGGACTTCATGGCGCCGAGGTAGGCGTTGTAGAAGGTCTGCTCAAGGCGGTCTGCCCAGATGGGGTTGCCGGTTATGTCGAGAAGCTTTTCGCAGAGGCGCATCCATGTGGTGGTGACGCATGTCTCCTGGAGGCGGGTGTATTGGATGTGCTGCTTGCTGGCGCCATGGAACCATGCCTCGCTCGTGGCGCAACCGCCGGCGAGGTTGACTTCCTCCTTGGCAATGTCCTCGGCCGTCATGATCGCGGCGTTAAGCAAGTCGTCCAACCCTTTGCCTTGGGACATGCGACAAGCGACTTGCGACAAGCCTTCATTCTCATTTTTCAATTGTTCTTTTTTCGCTTCGGCATACTCGATCATCCCCTGGTAGCATGACATCATCTCGTATGCCTTCCAGCGGTTGTGCTTCATCACGTAGGCGTTGTCGGACTCTGCCTTGTTGCCGTAGCCGTTGCGGTCCGCGACGGAGATGCCCTTCAGTGCGAGATCGACCAGGCGCGGTCCTTCTTCGGGAACGGTCAGCCCCTCTACGATGTAGGAGGCGAAGTCGAGGTATTTGGCCTCGCCGGTGCGGCGGAACAGCCACACGACCGGCTCCAGGACGGAGGACGACGCCATTCCGCACCAGTTGCCGGTCTGCCAGAGGGCGATGCCGCGGCGGCCGTTGGGGCCGAGTTCGGCGATGAGGTAGTCGCAGAGACGGCGGCAGGCGTCGAGGGCGGCGGCAGCGGAGGGTGCGCCCGGGATGGCCGTGCCAGCGCTTTCCTGGCGCGTGGCATAGTCGTAGTAGTGCATGAGGCCCATCATGGTGTATTTCATGCCCCAGACGTCCCAGCCCTCGCCGCAGCGGAGCTCGTCGGGATAGTTGCCGATGTAGCCACAAGGTTCCTGGGAGGAGAGCATGCGCTCTACGCCATGCGCCACGGATTCGGCAAGGGAACTGTTCCCCGTTCCCCGTTTTCCGCTTCCGTTCCCCGTTCCCCGTTCCCTATTCCCCAAATACTCCATATATGGAACCGCTGAGTGCATCCACTTGCCCCAGAACTCTGTCTGCCACCAGCGGCGGGTTTCGGTCTTCTCCATGAAAGGAGCGGTGATGTAATCGACGTCGGTGGCTGCGACGTGGTTGGCGATCATGGCGTCAAGACGGGCTCCGAGAGCGCCCTTCAGGGAGACGTTGCCGACAGTGGAGATGGAATCGTTCTTCATAATCAAAGGTTATAGAATATCCTTTGGCACCGTTGCCAAATCTTTTAAATTGGCGATGCCTACAAATTGCCGCAATTGGCAGAGTGGGGAAGGGGGCAGATGGCTAGGATTTCTTGATGACGGCGGAGGCGGCCTTGATGAAGCCGGCGACATTGGCCAGGTCGGAGGGGATTATCATCGTGTTGGCTTCCTTGGCCAGCTTGCCGAACTCGGTAATATAGCCTTCGGCGAGGCGGAGGTTGATAGCATCCGCTCCGCCAGGCTGCTGAGAGGCTTCGGCGATCGTGCGGAGGCCGTCGGCCGTTGCCGTGGCCACGAGCTGGATTTCGCGCGCCTTGCCTTCGGCCTCGTTGATGCGGCGGGCCTTTTCACCTTCGGACTTGGCGATTGCCTCCTGCTTCTCGCCATCGGCCCGGTTGATCTTGGCCTGGCGTTCGCCTTCGGACTCCGCAATCATTGCGCGCTTCTCGCGCTCGGCGCGCATCTGCTTCTCCATGGCGTCCTTGATTGTCTTGGGCGGGGTGATGTTCTTGATCTCATAGCGCGTGACCTTCACGCCCCATGGGTCGCTGGCCTTGTCCACCGCCGCGACGATGGCGGCGTTGATCTGCTCGCGCTCTTCGAAGCTGCGGTCGAGGTCGAGTTTGCCCATTTCGGAGCGCATCGTCGTCTGCGCCAGCTGCACGGATGCGAAGAGGTAGTTGGAGACGCCGTATGATGCCTTCACGGGATCGACCACCTGCAGGTAGAGGACGCCATCGACATCGACGGCGATGTTGTCGCGGGTGATGCAGGATTGGGGCGGAACGTCAATGACCTGCTCCTTGAGGGTGTGGCGGTAGGCTATGCGGTCAACAAATGGCATGAGCAGGTGGAAGCCGGCCTCAAGTGTGTTGGAATAGCGGCCGAGGCGCTGGACGATGTAGGCGCTGCGCTGCGGAACGACCACGCCGCATTTGAAAAGAACAAATGCCACTACAATTATGGCTACGAGTGTGAAATTTAACGGCATTTCCGCCAGAACCATGCTTAGCATAATAGACCTCCTTGGGGTGAATAATGATGAAGATAGTTTACACCATTGCGCATGGAAGCGCAATGGGGGGAACGGGGAACGGGGAACGGGGAATGGGGAAGGGGAATGTGAAAATGTGGAAATGTGAAAACAGCCAATACCAATGAGGGAACAGGGAACGGGGAACAGGGAACGGAGGGAAGGGGGAACAGGGAACGGGGAAGGGGGAACGGAGGGGAGGGAACGGGGAAGGGGGAACAGAGGGAACGGGAGAACTAGGTGGCGCGGGGGTGGGCTTGCTCGTATGTCTCGCGCAGGCGTTCTATGGTGACATGTGTGTAGATCTGCGTGGTGGAGAGCGAGGCGTGGCCCAGCAGTTCCTGCACGGAGCGCAAGTCGGCGCCGGCGTCGAGCATGTGGGTTGCGAAGGAGTGGCGGAGCTTGTGGGGCGTGACCGATGGCGGAAGGCCGGAGGCGGTTAGCCAGCGCTTCATGGTGCGCTCCATGGAACGGGTCGTGAGCGGTCCGCCATCACGCAGGTTCCTGAAAAGGGGCGCATCGGGTGCGAAACCGCCGCCCCAGATCGCGTCGGCGAAGGAGAGCGCCTGGCGCAGGGCGTCGAGCGCAGGACGACCTAGCGCGGATAGGCGCTCCTTGCGTCCCTTGCCGAATAGCCGGACTACGCCGTTGTTGAGATTCACATCGCCCACATGCGCACCCGCCGCCTCCGCCACGCGGGCGCCTGTTCCGTAGAGGAATTCAAACAGGGCGGAGTCGCGCCAGGCTGCATAGGCGTCCTCCATGCCGGTTGACCCTTGCCCTTCCTTGCCCGGCAGGGCCTCAAGGGGGGCGCGGATAAGGGCGTCGATCTGATCCTGGGTGAGCACCTGGGGCAGGGCGCGCTTCGGGCGCGGCCCGCGCACTCCGGTGCATGGGTTGGCCTCGATCCTGCCCTCCCTAACCAGGAACTTGAAGAAGGTTCGCAGGGCGGATAGTTTGCGGCGCATGGTCGATGGCGCCTCGCCGGCGCCGCTACATTCAACGAGGAAGGCGCGGATGGCGTGCCTGTTCACCGACGGCCAGTCAAAGGGCGCGGAGGTATCGCCGAATTGGAAGCGGGCGAACTGCGCCAAGTCCTGGAGGTAGGCCGACGATGTGTTCTGCGAGAAGTTCCGCTCAATGGATAGGTGCCGGAGGAAGGCTTCGGCCTCCGGGTCGTGGGGGAGGTCGGGATGAAGGGGAAGCGCCTCTGCCGGGGTGCCGGTTTGCACGGAAGCCAGTGCCACCTCCTCAACGTCGTCGGAGGAATAGACTGGCTGTCCGGTTAGGCGTCCCATAGCAGCCGCCCTCGTTTGGCTATTCGCCGCTTGGCAGGCTTCCGGGCGGAAGCTGGCTTGCGTAGCGCTTGGCCATGCTGCGCAGGGCGGAACGCTGCTTCACGGAGAGTGCGCCCTTCGTCTGGAACTGGTCGCGCAGGGACTCGAAGAACTTTTTGTCATCGAGGGTGCGCCCGCGGCGCTGCGCCGGCGGATCCCATTGCTTCACATCCGCGAGAGCCTTCAGCAGGGCAGGGGTCTCGGTGTCGGGTGGCGGCGTGGAAGATGCGTCCACCTTGATGCCGTATTTCGCCGCCAGCGCCTCGCCGTCGGGGATGTCGGCAAAGGAGGCCGTGAAGATTTCGTCCACTGCGGCAACCTGTCTGACGGAGAGATTGCGCCCTGACTTCAGCTGGGAAAGGATGGAGTTGAGGAAGGCGTTCCTGCGTTCGCTGATGCCGGGGACCGTCAGCAGCATTTCGAGCTTGTGGTAAGTCTCCTTGGGCGTTTCGGGGTTGCGGGAGCGGTTGTCGTCCTCGGGGAAAAGCGAGCCGATTCGCTTGTCATAGTCGGCGATCTGCATCCGGTGGCGGCGCGCGATGCCGAGAAGGGCGGTGAACTGGCGCGCGGATATTGGCTTCTCGCCGCTCTCGAACTGGAGGCGCAGCGAGGTGGCAAGACGGTGGTCGTCGTAGGTGCGGCGGCCGCGCTTTTCGGCGGGCGCCCACTCCTTGACATCGACGAGGGCGTCCAGCACGCGCTTCACGTCGTCCACATTCGCCGGCGGGTCCTTGCCCTCCTCCAGCCAGAGGCGGAACTTGTCGTAGAAGTCGGACATCAGGGCGACGTAGCCGACCTTGTTCGAGCCGTCGGCCACCTTGTCGAGATCCTCCTCAAGATTGGCCGTGAAGCCGACTTCGAAGAGGGCGGGGAACTTTTCGACCAGCAGCGACACGACCTCTTCGCCGAGGGGCGTGGGGGAGAGGGTCTTGCGCTCGCGGACGACATAGCCGTGCTTGATGATCGTCTCCATGATCGTCGCGTAGGTGGAGGGGCGGCCGATGCCGTTCTTCTCCAGTGTGTCGATCAGGGAAGCCTCGGAGAAGCGGGGCGGCGGCTTGGTTTCCTTGCGGGTGGATTTCACCTGCGCGGTCTTCAGGCGCTCGCCTTCGGTGAGCGGCGGCATGACTGCGTCCTGCGCGTCTTCGTCGTCATCGGTCTGCACTTCGGCGTCCTTGCCGTCGGGCATGGCCATGGCCTTCTTGATGTCGAGGGCCATAACCTTCATGAACCCCTGGAAGACGACATCGGTGGTGGTGGCGGAGAGGGTGAGGACATCCTCGTCCTTGCCAAGTGGCGCGCCATCCGGGCGCGCGCCGTCGAAGAGGACGGTGCGCTGGCTGAACTTCGCGCCAGTCATCTGGGAGGCGACGAAGCGGCGCCAGATGAGGTCGTAGAGCTTCAGCTCCTGCGGTTCAAGGTAGTTCGCCAGCGAGGCGGGGGTGCGGGTGACGTCGGTCGGGCGGATGGCCTCGTGTGCCTCCTGCGCGCTTGCGCCGCTGCGGTAGAGATTGGGGCGATCGGGCCTGAATGCGTCGCCGTAGTTGGCGGAAATGTAGTCAAGGGCGGCCTCCTGCGCCTCGCGGGCGACGAAGGTGCCGTCGGTTCTCATGTAGGTGATAAGGCCGACCGGGCCGCCGGAATCTCCGACCTCGACGCCCTCGTAGAGCTTCTGCGCGATGGACATCGTGCGGCCGGGGGTCATGCCAAGGACGCTCGACGCGGCCCGCTGCAGCGAGCTGGTGATGAACGGTGGCAGGGCGTGGCGCGTGATTTCGCGCGTGTTGACGCTCTCCACGACGAAGCGTCGCGAGTTCATCTCGGCGAAGATTCGGCGAGCCTCCTCCTCGGTGCCGATTTCGGCCTTCTTGTCGTTGATGCGGACGAGCTTCGCGAAGAAAGGCGCGGCTGGCTCCTTCTCCAGCATTGCGCCAAGCACCCAGTAGGCGACGGGATTGAAGGCCCTGATCTCAGCTTCGCGTTCGCAGACGAGACGCAGGGCAACTGACTGGACGCGGCCGGCGCTCGTGCCGCCCTTCACTCGGCGGCGCACAAATGGGCTGACCTTGTAGCCGACGATGCGGTCGATTGCGCGGCGGGCCTGCTGGGCATCGACGAGGTTCATGTCGATGTCGCCGGGGGCGGCGATTGCCGCCTTGACGGCGCGCGGGGTGATTTCGTTGTATTTTACGCGGAGGAAGGGTTTCTTTCCGGCGGCGGAGGCGAGAAGCTCCTTGAGGTGCCACGCGATGGCCTCGCCCTCGCGGTCGGGATCGGATGCCAGATAGATGACGTCGGCGGCCTTCGCCGCCCCGCGCAGCTGGCCTACTGTCTTTGCCTTGCCGGGGGTTACCTCGTATGTGAGGCCGAAGCCGCCGTCGAGATCGACGCCTAGGTCGTGGGGCGGAAGGTCGCGGACATGTCCCATGGAGGAGAGGACCTGGAAGTCCTTCCCGAGGAACTTGCCAATCGTCTGGGCCTTGTGGGGGGATTCGACCACCAAGAGGTGCTTGCCAGCCTTTGCTGCGGATTGTTTTTCAGCCGTTGCCATGTTCAGTTGCTTCGCTATTGCTTTAAAATGGAGAATAAGAAAATGCAAAATTCCGGATGATTTGTCAAGCGCGCCCGGCGGAACATCCGGCCATGGCGCCGGCAAGCGCGCAGATGGCGACATCGGTGCGGAGCGGCCTCACGCCAAGGGTCAGGCGGCGGAAACCGACTTTTTCAAGGAGGCCGAGTTCGAAGTCTGTCCAGCCGCCCTCAGGCCCGATGGCGAGGAGCGGGAGCGCGGCGTTCGGCGCGGGATTGGCGGGGAAGCGCGGCGCAGGACCGTCGCCGGCGCCGGGATGCGCCACGAACTTTGGGGCGTCGGCGAAGTCGCGTGGAACTACATCCTCCACGAACGGCCTGAACTGCCGGATGATCGTGACTTCGGGCATGGCGGTTGTGCCGGACTGCTCAAGTCCCTCGGTAAGCAGCGGCAGGTAGGTGTCGGGGGAGAGCCAGTGGCTGTCGAAGTAGAACTTCTCGACCTTGGCGGCGTTGGAGACGAAAACTCGCCGGACGCCGAGCGAGGCAATCGGCCCCCATACGCGGTGGAGGACCTTGGGGCGGGGCATTGCGAGAAGCAGGTCGAACCATGGGCGCGGCGGATCGCTGTCGAGGACGGGGGGCGAAAGGACGACGCGGCCAGGTGCCGCCTCAATGACGGTGGCGCGGCCGACGCGTCCGCCCAAGACTCCGACCCGCAGGGTGTCGCCGGGCTTGGAGCGCAGGACGGAAATGACGTGCGCGGCCTGCCTGGGCCGCAGGACGACCTGTCCGCCGCCCTCGACTTCCTCGTGTTGGAGGAGGATTAGATTCATGCGAAGGTCAGTGGCCGAGGTTGTCGAACCGGGAGAGGCGACTGGCAGCGAGAGACTCCGGCGAGACGCCGTCGAGTTCGGCCAGGGCGCCGAGGATGGCGTCGCGCAGGTTCTGCGCGGCGGCCTGCTTGTCGGCCTGTGCGCCGCCCTCCGGCTCGGGAACGATGGAGTCGATGACGCCAAGGGAGAGGAGGTCGTCGGCGGTGATCTTGAGGGCCTCTGCGGCCTGGGGGGCGAACTTGCCGTCTTTCCAGAGGATGGCGGCGCAGCCCTCGGGGGAGATTACGGAGTAGATGGCGTTCTCGAGCATCAGGACGCGGTCGGCGGCCGCGATTCCGATGGCGCCGCCGCTGCCGCCCTCGCCAGTCACCACGGACACGATTGGGGTCTTCAGGCGCGCCATCACGGCGAGGTTGCGGCCGATGGCCTCTGCCTGGCCGCGGGCTTCGGCTTCGAGGCCGGGGAAGGCGCCGGCGGTATCGACGAGCGTGACGACGGGGATGGACCATGCCTCGGCAAGACGCATCAGGCGCAGCGCCTTGCGGTAGCCCTCGGGGTTGGCCATGCCGAAGTTGCAGGCCGCGTTCTCCTCGGCGGTCGCGCCCTTGCGGTGGCCGATGAGCATGACCTTGCGGCCGCCGATTTCGGCGAGTCCTCCGGCCATGGCGCTGTCGTCGCCGCAGAGGCGGTCGCCGTGAAGCTCGATGAAGGAATCAAAGGCGAGAGAGACGTAGTCGCCGAATGTTGGGCGGCCGGGCGTGCGGGCGAGGCGCACCTTTTCCCAGGCGGGGATTGGGGCGCGGCCTGATGCGCCGTGCTGGGTGGAATTGGCGCAGCCTGAAGGGCCGCGCCGACAGGACGGAGAGGCCCCTGGGCGCCAATAAGAAAGTGCGGCGGCGAGGAAGTCGCGCATTTTCGCGCGCTCGACGATGGCATCGACGAAGCCATGGGCGAGTAGGTATTCGGCGGTCTGGAAGTCGTCGGGGAGCTTTTGGTGGATGGTGTTCTCGATGACGCGGCGCCCGGCGAACCCAATCAGGGCGCGGGGCTCGGCGACGACGATGTCTGCGATAAGGGCGTAGGAGGCGGAGACGCCGCCGGTGGTTGGGTCGGTGAGCACCGTGATGTAGGGGAGGCCCTCGGCGCGGAGTGCCTCGATTGCGGCGCAGGTGCGGGCCATCTGCATGAGGGATACGATGCCCTCCTGCATGCGGGCGCCGCCGGAGGCGCAGAAGATGACGAGCGGGAGATGCTCGGCGCGGGCCGCTTCGGCGGCGCGTGCGATGCGGGCGCCGGTGCCGCTGCCGAGGCTTCCGCCGAAGAAGCGGAAGTCCATGACGCAGAGGACGATTGGCTTTCCCTTTAGGGAGCAGCGGCCGCAGAGGATGGACTCGGAAAGGCCGGTCTTTGTGGCGGTGGCCGCAGCCTTTGCGGCGTAGGGGCCGGAGGCGTCGGCGAAGTGGAGGTGGTCGGTTACGCCGATGTCGGCGCCGATCTCGACGAAGGAGTCGGGGTCGGCGATGTCGGCGACGCGGTCGCGGCAGCCCATGCGTGAGGGCGCGCCGCACTGCGGGCAGGTGGCGAGACCCTTGGGGTAGTCGGCGCGTGGGAAGTGCGCGTGGCACTTGGGGCAGACAGCCCAGAGTTCCTTTTCTTCGCGGATGGTTGGCGTTATTGCGCCATTTTCAAGCCATGACATAGGTGGTTCCTTGAATCAGTAAATTATAGATTTCAGAATTTGAAATTTAAGATTGCGGGGAAGGGGAAGCTACTTGAGCAGGTTCATGAATTCGGCGCGGGTGGCTGCGTTGCGGCGGAAGGAGCCGAGAACCGAGGATGTCGTCATCACGGAGTTCTGCTTCTCGACGCCGCGCATCATCATGCAGAGGTGGCGGCACTCCATCACCACGCCCACGCCCTCGGCGCCGGTCGCGTCGCGGACTGCCTCCGCGATCTGGTTCGTGAGGCGTTCCTGAATTTGCAGGCGGCGGGCGAATACATCCATGATGCGCGCCAGCTTGGATACGCCCAGGACCTTGTTGCGGGCGATGTAGCCGATGTGGCAGCGTCCGAAGAAAGGGAGCATGTGGTGCTCGCAGAGGCTGTAAACCTCGATGTCGCGCACTATCACCATGTCGTTGGAGCCAGTCTCGAAGATGGCGTCGTTGATCTCGTCCTTCAGGTTCTTGCTGTATCCGGCAGTGAGGAAGCGCAGGCTCTGGGCGACGCGCTCCGGGGTCTTCGCCAGGCCCTCGCGGTCGGGGTCTTCGCCGAGCGCTATGAGGAATTGCCGCACCAGCGGCGCGATTTTGTCGGTGGAGTCCTTCATTGCTTTGCCTCCTGTGGAGTCCTGCCCTTGTGGAACTTCAGACCGGAGCCGTCGGGCGCGGCGGAGGCCTTGACGGAGAATGGCGGGTCGCCAAAGCGGCCGGAGAGGATGGCGTCCGCGAGCGGGGATTCGAGGTGGTTTTCAATGGCGCGGCGCAGGGGTCGCGCGCCGAGGGCCTTGTCGAACCCCTTGTCGATGAGAAATTCCTTTGCCGATGCGTCGAGGGTGAGGATGGTGCCATCGGAGGCGAAGAGGCGGCGCGTGACCTTGTTCAGCTCGATGTCGAGAATTTTCTCGACGTCGGGGCGCTCCAGCTGGCGGAAGACGACGATGTCGTCGAAGCGGTTGAGGAGCTCGGGCTTGAAGGTCTGGCGCGCCTCCTTCATCAGCTGGTCCTTCAGGCGCTCGAAGGATGCGTCGGGCGTCGAGGCGGAGAAGCCGAGGCCGCCGCCCTTCTTGCCGAAGTCGAAGCCGAGGTTGGATGTGAGGATCACGACCGTGTTGCGGAAATCGACATGGCGGCCGACGGAATCGGTGAGGCGGCCCTCCTCGAGAATCTGGAGGAGGATGTGCATGACGTCGGGATGGGCCTTCTCGACCTCGTCGAAAAGGACGACGCTGTATGGGTGACGCCGGACGCGCTCGGTGAGCTGTCCGCCTTCGTCGTGGCCGACATATCCCGGAGGCGAGCCGACGAGCCGAGAGGCGTTGAACTTCTCCATGTATTCGGACATGTCGATCTGGATGAGCGACTTCTCGTCGCCGAACATCTTGGCGGTGAGGGCGCGGGCGAGGAGTGTCTTGCCGACGCCGGTGGGGCCGAGGAAGAGGAAGGAGCCGATTGGGCGGTTGGGGTCCTTGAGCCCGGCGCGGCTGCGGCGCAGGGCCTTGGCGATGGCGGTGATGGCCTCGGACTGGCCCACGACCGCCTCGGACATCTCCTTCTCCAGATGCATGAGGCGGGACATCTCGTCGCGGCTCATGCGCTCGATTGGAACGCCCGCGATGGTGGCCACGGTGGCGGCGATGTCGTCTGGCGTCACCTCGGCCTGGTCGCCGCCTGTCTGGCGCTTCCATGCCTCGATGGCCTGGTCGAGGGCGTATTGCTCGGACTGCTCCGCGTCGCGGTATTGGGCGGCCAGCTCGAAGTTCTCCTCCTTGATGGCGGCGTCCTTCTGCTTCTGGATGTCGCGGATCTTGGTCTCGATGGCCTTCAGCTCCGGCGGCCTCACGGAAGTCTTGATGCGCATCCGTGCTCCGGCCTCGTCGATGGCGTCGATTGCCTTGTCGGGGAGGTTGCGTCCAGTCTGGTAGCGCGCGGTGAGGCGGACGGCGGCCTCAAGCGAGGCGTCGGGGTATTTGACGGAGTGGAACTTCTCGTATTTGGGGCGGATGCCCTTGAGAATCTCAATGGCCTCGTCGATTGTCGGCTCGTTGACGGTGACGGTCTGGAAGCGGCGCTCCAGGGCGGCGTCCTTCTCGATGAACTTGCGGTATTCGTCGAGGGTCGTGGCGCCGATGCACTGGAGTTCGCCGCGCGCCATGGCGGGCTTGATGATGTTGGCGGCGTCCATCGTGCCCTCGGCGCTTCCGGCGCCGACGATGGTGTGGAGCTCGTCCATGAAGAGGATTATGTTCTTCGCCTTGCGGACCTCGTCCAGAATGGCCTTGATGCGCTCCTCGAATTGGCCGCGGTATTTGGTGCCGGCGACGAGCAGGGCCATGTCGAGCATGTAGAGCTGGCGGTTGCGGAGGGCCTCCGGAACTTCGCCCTCGGCGATGCGCTGGGCGAGGCCCTCGACGACGGCCGTCTTGCCGACGCCCGCCTCGCCGAGGAGGGCGGCGTTGTTCTTGGTGCGGCGGCAGAGAATCTGGACAAGTCGCTCCATCTCGGCCTTGCGTCCAATGACGGGGTCGAGAAGGCCGTCCTTGGCCTGCTGGACGAGATTGCGGCCAAAGGCGTTCAGGGCCATGTTCTTTTCGGGAACGGGGCCGCGGCCAGGGGCGCGCTCGGTGTCGTCGTCTGGGGCTTCGCCATCGTCCTCGTCGCCGGGCTTCTCTCCGTCGCCGGACTCCTCGCCATCTCTGCTCTCGCCTGAGATTTTTGAAAGGGCCTCGAGAACCTTGTCGCGGGTGACGCCGAGGTTGCCGAGGGCGACGAAGGCGAGGCCGTCGCGCTCTTCAAGGAGCGCGAGGAGGACGTGCTCAGTGCCGATGCGGCGGGAATTGGCGTTTTCGGCCTCGGCCTGTGCGATTGCCATGACCTTGCGCATGCGCGGGGTGAAGTCGCGCTCGCCCATGAGGGCGGTGCCGCCGTCGCCTGGGGTGAGCATGGCGCGGAGCTTGTCGCGCACGGCGTCGGGGTCCACTTCGATGGCCTTGAGGATGTCGTTTGCGAAGCAGCGCTTAAGGGTGACGATGCCGAGCAGCATGTGCTCGGTGCCGATATAGGGGTGGTCGAGGCGCTCCGCCTCTTCGTTTGCGTTTTTCCTGGCCTGTTCCAGGTTGCGGCTGATTCTCGGATTTTCCATAGCTATCCATTTTACCGAATTTCGCCGCACCTCGCCACAATGGGCGAAATTCCGATATAATGGGAGAGATGAAATTTTACATCCATACTTACGGATGCCAGATGAACGTGCGCGATTCGGAAGCCGTCGCGGCCGAACTCGCGGCGGCGGGGCATGTCCAGGCAGATGACGAGGAGTCGGCGGACTTGGTGGTCGTGAACACCTGCTCCGTGCGCGAGAAGGCCGAAGACAAGGCCGTCGGCAAGCTGGGGCTGCTGTGCAAGTCGAAGCGCGAGCGCCCCGGGCGCATCGTCGGCGTGATGGGCTGCATGGCGCAGCGCATGGCGGAGGAGCTTTTCAGCCGCGTGAAGGGGCTTGACTTCGCCGTCGGCTCGCGGGCGGCGCTGAAGATTCCCGAAATCGTGACTCGCATCGAGGCCGGTTCCACGCGCATCTGGTTCCCAGGCGAACTCGACGGCATCGACGTCCCCAACGGCCACACGGCGCCTGGCATTTCCGCCTTCGTGACAATCCTTCTCGGCTGCAACAGGCACTGCTCCTACTGCATCGTCCCCGATGTGCGCGGACCCGAATACAGCCGCCCCGCGCGGGAGGTCGTCGAGGAAGTCCGCAACCTGGTCAAGGGCGGAGTCCGCGAAGTGACGCTGCTCGGGCAGAGCGTCCTGCGCTACGGGCGGCAGGGCAAGCCCGTCTGGGATGAGGAACCCGCGCCAGGAGCAAAATTCACAGAACCATTCCCGCGCCTGCTTGAGGCGCTGTCGCAGATCGAAGGGCTGCGGCGCATCCGCTTCACCTCCGGGCACCCGTCTGGCTGCACAGAAGAACTGGCGCGCGCCTTCCGCAACCTGGCGCCGGTATGCCCGCACCTGCACCTGCCTGTGCAGTCCGGCTCCGACCGCATCCTGCACGAAATGCGGCGCGGCTACACATCCGGCGAATACCTTGAGGCGATTGGCCGACTGCGCGAGGCCGTGCCCGACATCGCAATCACGACCGACATCATCGTGGGCTATCCCGGCGAGACGGAAGAGGACTTTGAGGCAACGCGCGCGTTAATGCGCGCTGCGCGGTATGACAACTCTTTCATCTTCAAGTATTCGCCAAGGCCGGGGACGCCGGCCGCCCTGTTGCCCGACGACGTCTCACCGGAGGAGAAGGACAGGCGCAACAAGGTCTTGCTCGCCGACCAGGACGACCTGGGTGTAGGCAACAACAGCGAATGGGTTGGGCGCGAAGTCGAGGTGCTGGCGGAAGGCCAGTCGCTCAGGAACAAGGCGCGTTGGTCAGGTCGCACGGGCCAGAACAAGATAGCGGTCTTCGAGCCGCCGCAGGGAATAGCTGTCGGCGACCTCGTCAGGCTGCGCGTCACGCGCGCCAACCCGCAGACCCTCTTCGGCGACGCCATTGGCCAGTAGCAAGATGTCACCCGCCATTCTGGAAAAACTGCGCGAACTGCCCCGCCGTCCCGGCTGCTACGTGATGCGCAACCGGAAGGGCGAGATCATCTACGTCGGCAAGGCCAAGATACTCGCCAACCGTGTCCGCTCGTACTTCCGCCACTCCACGCAGCTTCGCGGCCACCCCAAGGTGCGGCAGCTAGTCCGCGAGGCGGAGAGCATCGAGTGGACTGTGGTGCGCAACGAGGAAGAGGCGCTGCTGCTTGAAAACCGCCTCATCAACGAGCATCAGCCCAAGTTCAACATCCTCCTGCGCGACGACAAGCGCTATCTGGGCATACGCGGGACGGCGGCGGAGCGGCTTCCGCGCCTGACGCACTTCCGCCTCCGGCGCGACGACGGATCGCACTATTTCGGGCCGTTCCCAACCAACGGCAGCGACGTCTATCCCGTGGTCGATTGGCTTAGCCGCCGCTTCGGGCTGCGGCGCTGCAAGGTTACGAACCCAGACGCCGAAACCTACAAGCACTGCAACTACGACCTTATCAGCACATGCACCGCGCCATGCGTCGGGCGAATCTCCGACGACGACTACCGCGCCCGCTTTGAGGAGGCGTGCGACTGCCTTCGCGGGAAGCGCATCGACGTCATCGAGGAGCTGAAGGCGAAGATGCTGGAAGCCTCGCAGGCGCAGGAATACGAGCGGGCAGGGCGCCTGAAGGAAGTCTGGCTTGCATTGAAGGAGATGGCGCGCCTGCGCCAGATAGGTCACCTCTCAACCGAGGACGAGAAGCGCAAAAACGCCCTAGACGGACTGGAGGCCCTGGCGGCCGCGCTTAAACTGAAGGCTCCGCCGCATGTGATCGAGTGCTTCGACATCTCCAACACATTGGGCAAGTTCTCCGTGGCAAGCATGGTGACGGCCGTGGATGGCATACCAGACCATCGGCGCTACCGCATCTTCAACATGGAGGGATTCGACGGCCAGGCGAACGACCCCGCCTCGATAGCCCAGGCGGTGACAAGACGCTACGGGCGGCTCCGCGACGAAGGCGGGGAGTTCCCCGATCTCGTAATCCTCGACGGCGGCATCACGCAGCTACGCGCCGCAAGAGGCGCCCTGGCGGCGCTGGGAATCGCCGATCTCCCGACGGTGGGCCTGGCGGAGCGGCTTGAGGAACTCGTTCTAGACAATGGCGAACCGCCGATCTTGCTTGAGCGCGACTCGCAGGCGCTGAATGTGGTGCGGGCATTGCGCGATGAGGCGCACCGCTTTGCCATCACGCGCCATCGGCGGCTAAGGAACAAGACTGTGCGCGAGTCGATACTCGATGAAATCACCGGCATCGGCCACGCGAAGAAGATGCTTCTGCTGCGCACCTTCGGCTCCGTGCGGGAACTGTCGCGCCAGAGCGAGGAGACGATAGCCTCCGTTCCCGGCATAGGCCCCGCGCTGGCGAAGGAAATCCTCCGCGCCCTTGCGAACATCAACTCTGGCCATGCTTGAAAACTTAGAAAGGTCGTTCCCTGTTCCCCGTTTTCCGCTCCCTACATAAGTGTTGCAGCGGGGAACAAGTCATGGTAGAATAACTGCCAAAGGTAACTATTATGAATAAAACTCCCTTCAGCATCCTTACTGCGGCCGCCATTGCGGCGTTCGCCACCATCAACGCCGAAGCCGCAGGCTTCACCTGGCGTGGCACGACGGACAACCCTGTCTGGGACACGACAAGCGTGAACTGGTTGAGCGGCGGCTCGATGGTGCCGTGGGTCAATGATGCGTCCAACTCCAATGTGAGTTTCGACTCGCAGGGCGTTAAGGATATCATAGTCGATGCCGCCGGTGTCGAAGGCATGGAACTCGACATCTACGGTGGCGACCACACGCTTTCCGGTGGTCAGGTCACGCTCAACGTCGTCGATACGGACGGCGGCAACCTTACAATCTACAACCGCTTTAATTGCACCGCCACTACTTCCGGCTGGGGATTCCGCATGTATGGCGGCAATGGTACGTTCACCGTCGGCGACGGCGGCTACCTCGACGCCTACTTTTGCCCGTTTTCCGGCGACTTTGCAGGCAAGTTGATTGTCCTCACGAACGGTACGTTCAGGGTCAATTTCAACTCGGCCAGTCTCAAAAACAGCAACAAACCCACGATCTACTTCAACGGCGGAACGCTGATTCCCGTGAATACATCCTCAATCACAACCCTTACAAGCACAAAGCTCATTATCGGCGCCGGCGGAATGCACGTCGAGCCACGTGAAAGCGGCTGGTCCTACCTCCCCGGCCCGATTGGCACCGACACCGAGCTGCCGACCGACGGCGGCCTCATCATCGGCAACCTCAACAACTATCTCTACGTTAAAAATGTCGCCAGCACCTTCCGCGGCGGACTCCATATCACTACGGCTGGCGGGGCCGTCGGTTTCGAGACGAACCAGAGCCTGGGCCAGACGCCGGCCTCGCCGGAAGATAACATCTTCTTCGAGTGCCCGTCCAACACCGTGTCAACGAAGCTCGTTGCCCACGGCAGCATGACGCTCAACGCCAACCGCAACATCTGGATTGGCAACGGCGTCACGGCCCGTCTGAGCGGCTATAACTCCAGCTCCACACTTACCGTCAAGGGCACGATTTCGTGTGAAAACCCCGAACACGGGTTCCTCCACACCGTGGCATACGATTCAAACTCCGTCGGCCCTGTCACCCTTGACCCCGGTGCCGGCCGGACAAACCGCATCAGCCGCCTCTTTGTGGGTGCCCCGACAACCATCGCAAGCGGAACGACGCTTCTGGAGAGTTCCAAACCCCTTAACAACACCACTTCTGCGGAGCGATTCGGCGACAACGACGGATCGCCACTCCATGTCCGTAGCGGCGGCACCCTCACGGTTTCAGGCGGCGAAGTCATTACGACGGGAAGCGGCCTCTATGTCACGCAGAACGGAACGTTGGTCGTTTCCGGCGGCCTTGTCGATTTGAAGGAACGGGAGCTTCTCCACGCCTACACCGCTGCGGCAACCACGACCGTCAGGAATGGCGGCCGCCTGCATGTCGGCCCGATCCGCATGTCGGGCGCCGCAGGGAGCGATGCCTCGAAGTCCGTCCTCAACCTCGAAACGGGCGGCGTCATCAGAGTCACGGGGGACATCTACATCCATAAAGTCCATTCTGGTCATAAGGCGACGGTGAACTGCAACGGCGGGACGCTCGAATGGGCCAACACCGCCAGTTCGCACAACTGCCCAGTCGCCGTCGATGGCGATCACAGTTCCGCCAACACACTGAACGGAATGACCTGGAACGTCAAGGAAGGAGGACTTGTGGTCTCGAACGATGTGATCTGCTACTTCCGCCCCGCGCTCATCAGCGGTGCGGCCAGCGACGGCGGCATCACGAAGTGGGGAACGGCCACGTTCGCCCTCTTCAACCAGGGCAGCACCTTCAACGGCCCGGTCTCCATCATGCAGGGGACCTTCCGCCTGGGCAACCCCGGCGTGATTCCCGCGACCGGGACAGCCCGCGTCAACGCCGGTGCGTATTTCATTTTGAACCAGCAGGCCCAAACGCTCGCCCGCATCGAGGGCAGCGGCAACTTTATGGGCGTCATCCATAATGGCACAAAGCTCCTTTCCGTCACCTCGGCAATCGCCCCCGGCATGGGCGCGGATTCGCCCGGAACCCTGACGCTTGACGGCGCAATCAACTTCCCTGAAAACGATACTCTGGCGTTGGAGATTGACGTTGACGAGGAGGGCAACAGCGACTGCCTCAGTTACCCGGACAGCCTCGACCTCTCCAAGCTGACGCTCCATGTGAACGACGGCACAAAGTTGGACAGCAACCACACCTATACCATTGCCACGGTCGCGCAGGGAATGTCGGTGCAGAACCAGTTCGCCTCCGTGTCGGGCCTTCCCGAACTCTGGCGCGTCATATACAACCAAAACAGCGTCGAGCTGCGTTACACGAACCCCTTTACTCTGATCATCCAGTAAGTTAGGAGATTTTTCTTTCGTGAAATTCAATATTGCCGGCCCATGGTCGGTGAAGGTTGAGCATGACGGCAAGGCTGCGACATTTGACGTGTCGCAGCCAGAGCAGATCGCCGTCTCAGATGAGCGCTACGATGAGCTTCCCGTGTTCGACGAGTCGAAGCCCGACTTCTGGCGCGGCAAGGCCCTTTGGGGCGTTGAGGCCCGAGGGTGCAGCGTCCGCTGGGCGCTGGATCCCGAATCGGTGACGGTTCGCGCCGCCGCCGACGGCCGCGCACTGGAGCGTGATGCCGACTGGCGTCTCCAGCCGGACTGGGGGCTTATCGGGTGGACCTCTGCCGAAAAGCAGTGCGGCCCAGTTCTGATTTCGTATGTTTACACGCTCCGGCGCATCGATGCCGTCGTGCAGCGCGCCGACGGGACGATTGGCCTCGTGAAGGGAACCCCGCATGCCGTGAACCCCGCCGTGCCCCCATGCGGCGATGGCGAAAGGCTGCTGGGGACAATCTACGTTGACGCCAGCACGCGCCAGCTCTCTGAAGATAACCTCTTCCCGCTTCTTCCTCCCGCGCCGCAGACGCATGTGCCGGCATTCAACCCGCCAGCCAGGACGCTGGCGAAACTCCGCGCCGGGGAAAAAGTTAAAATCCTCGCCTGGGGCGATAGCGTCACCGAGTGCACATATTTAAAGGATGAGTCAGCCAAGTGGCAGGCGCAATTCGCCCGTTGGCTGGAGGGCGTCTATCCCGAGGCCGACATCGAGTGGGTTTCCGTAGGCTGGGGCGGCCGCACAACCAAAAACTATCTCGCGGAGCCGCCCGGAAGCCCGCACAACTTCGCCGAGAAGGTGCTGGCGGAGAACCCCGACCTCGTGATCTCCGAATTCGTGAACGACGTGCGCGTTGATGGAATCGTGGGCGAAGTCTATGTAAAGGCAATCCTTCCCGCCTTCCTCGAACGCGGCATCGAGTGGGTCATCTTGACTCCCCACTATGAGCGGCCCGACTGGATGGGCCTCTCCGGGCTAAAAGACTGCGACGAGGACCCGCGCCCCTTCGTGCACGACCTCCGGGCCTTTGCGGCGGACAAGGGAATCGGCCTGGCCGACGCCTCCCTGCTGTGGGGCGGGCTATGGCGTCGCGGCATCCCATACATCACGCTTGAGACTAACGACATCAACCACCCCAACGCTTTCGGACTGTCGCTTTACGCGGAAGCCCTGAAGCCGCTCTTTGCGCCATGATCCCACGCATTCATCGAAACATTTCCATCCTGCCGCGGGGGCGGGCGTCAGCCGCACTTGCTGGCCTCGTCGCCTTCGCGCTGGCTGCCAACGCGACCGCCGCCGATCTTTTCGACGCCCCCAGCCATGCCGCCGTGGAGGGCGCACGTGTCGCCGCCGGCGCAGCCGCCCGGATCGTCGTCGATCCCGGTTCCGTCCTCGGCCCCGTCAAGCCCGTCAACGGCGTAGGCCAGCCGCCGATGGTCGGCGCCCTTTCCGACTGGGAGCTGATGCCTTTCCTGAAGGAGGCGGGCATCCCTTATTCCCGTCTCCACGACGTGGGCGGCTGGATGGGACAGGGACTTTATGTTGACATCCCGAACCTCTTCCCGGACTTCGACGCCGACGAGAACGACCCCGCGAACTATCGCTTCGCCTACACAGACTCGCTCATGAAGGCCCTGGCGGCGAACGGCGTCGAGCCGTTTTTCCGCCTGGGCGTGACGATTGAGAACTGGGTCTATTACCCGCAGCCCCTTCCCGCGCTGCGGACGAAGCCGCCCAAGGACTTCGCCAAGTGGGCGCGCATCTGCGAACACGTGATCCGCCACTACACCGAAGGTTGGGCCGACGGCTTCAAGATGAAGGTCGAATACTGGGAGATCTGGAACGAGCCTGAAGGCGCTTCGATGTTTGGCGGCGCGTGGGAGGAGTTCATGCGCCTCTACGGGACGGCCGCGACGCACCTGAAAAGGGAATTCCCGCACCTGAAGATCGGGGGCTACGGCAGTTGCGGTTTCTACGCCGGCGTCGATTCGGAGTTCGTCGAGGCCGCCGCCATCGCGCCCAACCTAAAGCTCTATCTCGAATGTGCGAACAAGTTCCTCGCGGCGGCTCGCGACAACGGCTGGCCGCTTGATTTCTTCTCCTTCCACTCCTACTCCCCGCCGGCGGAGGCGCTGCGGCAGGTGCGCTACGCCGATCGACTGCTGAACAAATACGGCTTCACCCGCGGCAGAACCGCACGCGTCTTTAACGAGTGGCTCCCCGACCCCTCCCGCGCATCTCTTGGCACGGCGCGGCAGGCGGCCGCCATTGCTGCCGAACTGATCGGCCTCCAGAACGGCCCTTGCGACATCGCCTGCCTCTACGACGCCCGCTGCCGCGAGGGGATTTTCTCACCGCTCTTCAACCCGCTCACAATTAAGCCGCACAAGGCCTACTACGCCCTCGTGGCCTTCAATGAGTTGCGCAAGCGCGGCACGGCGGTGGAGATCCGCGGGCGCGGCGCTTCGCGCGCGCCCTCGCGCCAGGACGAGCGGGAAAGCGATTCCGTCTTGCCGCAAGAGGGGGCGCGCAGCGCCCCGCTTGCGGTCTATTCCGCCGCGGCGCGGGGTGCCGACGGTTCGATTGCCGTCATGCTCGCCAACCCCGGCAATGAGGCCGTTCCGTTCGAACTGGAGGTCGTTGGAAGACTTAGTCGTGCAGCGACACTTAAGCCGCGTAGCGGCGACTTAAGCGGCGAAGCCGCACTTAATGGCGCGGATGCGGCAACGGCCGCATCCACGCCTCGGTGCCGCATCATCGACGAAACGCGCACATGGGAGGATGTTCCGCTTCCCGCCTCCCTTCCGCCGAATTCCGTTCTTGTCGTGGAGTTCCAATGAAAGCCCCCCGCCACAACTTCTTACTTCTTACTTCTCACTTCTTACTTGCGGCGCTTGCGCTGGCCCTTTCCGGCGCCAGCGCCAGCGCCGCCGTCTTCCGCGGCGTGGATGACGGCCGCATGCTCCGCAATCCCGGCTGCGGCCTGGCCTTCTACTACTACTCCAACTCGCCCGACGCCTACGGCCCCTGCCTCGCGCCATGTGACGACATGGCCTGGTTCCCCGGCTGCTCGATCTGCTATCTGCGCCTTCCGTGGAGCATGGTGGAGCCAAAGGAGGGCGTCTTCGACTGGGCGACCATCGACGCCCCCGCGCAGCGCTGGATCGCGCGCGGCGGCCAAATCGCCCTGCGCTTCACCTGCTCGGAGGACTGGATGTACTACGCCACGCCGGAGTGGGTGCGCGACGCCGGCGCCAAGGGCACCCAATACCGCCTCTGGCAGGGAATGGTCCGCACACCCGACGGCAAGACCCTTCCCTGGGATCCCGACTTCGGCGACCCCGTCTTTCTCGAAAAGCTCGAGACGTTCGTGGCCGCGCTCGCCGCCCGCTACGACGGCCGTCCGGAAGTGGCTTTCGTCGATATCGGCTCGTACGGCCTCTGGGGCGAGGGGCACACCTTTGGCTCTAGCCAGGTGCCCGAGGAGAAGCGCGCCCGCGACATTCCCCGCCACATCGACCTCTGGCGAAAACACTTCACGAAAACGCCCCTCCTGCTCTCCGACGACATCGACGGCAACAATAACCAGTCGGGCGACTACCCGATGCTCGACTACGCCCGCGCGCATGGTGTCGGCTGGCGCGACGACTCGATCCTCGTGGAGCCGCCGCCGCGTTCGTGGTACCACGCCGACCAGGCCGAGCGCTACTGGCGCACCCTGCCCGTCGCGCTGGAGACCGAACACTACATGGGCAGCGTCGCCCGCGGCGCCTGGACGCGCGAACTCTTGGAAAAGGCCGTCGAAGTCCACCACGCCAGCACCCTTTCCATCCACGGCGACCCGAAGCGCCTTCTGGACGACAACCCGGAGGCCTTCGCCACCGTTGCGCGTCGCCTCGGCTACCGCTTCCTGCCCCGGGAAGTCGCCTGGCCTGACGCCATCTCCTTCGGCAAGGCGGCGGATGATTTCGCGGTCACGTTCTCCTTCGCCAACGCCGGTGTGGCGCCCTGCTACCGCGACCTCTACCCTTGCCTCACCCTGAAGGACGCCCAGGGGGGGATCGCGGCAGTCCTCGCCGATGGCGGCTTCAACTTGCGCGGTCTTCTGCCGGACGCGCCGGCGGCGCATAACGCGACCTTCCGCCTCGGCCGCTTCGGCGCGCCCGTCCTTCCAGAGGGAACGTTCGACGTCTTCCTCTCCGTCGGCGAGGCGGACGGCACCCCGGTCTGCGAACTGCCGCTCGCCGGCGGTGACGACGGCCAGCGTCGCTACCGGATCGGCACGGTGGAGCTGAAGTCCGCCGACCCGCCGCCCGTGAAGCCCATCCGCGTCCTCCTCCTCGGCGACTCCATCACGCACGGCTCGCAGTCGTCCTACGGCAACGGCTACCGCGCCCCTCTCTGGTGTGCCCTGGGCGACCTCGGCTACAAGATTGACTTTGTCGGCACCCAGACCGACAGCTACGGCAAATACGACCCCCGCCTGGGCGACCTCGACCACGAGGGCGTCAGCGGCATCCGCATCGGCCAGATGATCGGTCGCATCGACAAGGTCTTCGACCGCGTGGGGTCAGTCGATTGCGTCCTCCTGCACATCGGCACCAACGAAGGGCTTGAGGGCCAGGACGTTTTCCGCAACGAGGCGACAAACCGGCTCGTTCGCCTCCTCGACCGTCTCCACGACCGCACTCCCGGCGCTAAGATCGTGGTCACCTCGCTCATGCCGCGCTGGTCAACGCGCGTCGGCGACAAGGCGGGCAACTGGCAATATGAAGCCATCACAAACATCTTCAACCCCGCCATCCCGCGCATCGTCGAGACGCAGCGCGCCAAGGGGCAGGACGCCCACTTCCTTGACATGCATGCCGCCATCGGCTTCGAAGACCTTGCCGACAGTGTCCATCCCAACGACGCCGGCTACGCGAAGATGGCCGACGCCTGGCTTGGCGCCTTTACGAACCTCTTCCCCAAAAAGGATGCTACCTCATGGACACGTTGAAAACCGCCGCTCCTTGCACCATGAAATCCCGACTGCACAGCCTTGTCCCATGCCTTGCGATGGCATTGTCATTGACTGCGGCCACGAATCTTGCCGCCGTCCTTTTCGACGCCCCCGGCCATGCCTCCGTGGAGGGCGCACGTGTCGCCGCAAGTGGCGGCGAGCCTGGTGCCGCCTGGACGCTTCTTGACTGGCGCGGCCGCGAGACGGGCTTCTCCGGCTCGTTTGACATGGAGGGGAAGACAGTTCTGCCGCCTCTGCCGGCGGGGTATTACCGGCTCAACACCCTCGCCACCCTCGCCGTAGTCCCCCCGCCAGGGGGCGCGGGGGGCAGCGCCCCCCGTCCCTTGAAGAACGAGCCGCTTCACGGCTCGTTCTTCGGCGCCGACTGCGCCATTGACGAACTTCACCGCGAAGCCGACTGCCCGTGGAATGGCGGCGACGCCATTCGCACTGTCGCCGACCTGGCTCAAATGGCGGGCTTCACCCACATCCGCGGGCGCCACAACTGGGCGCGTATGCAGCCCTCCTCCGGTGCCCAGCCGAACTGCGACGGCCTAATCGCGAATGCCGCGCTCTTCCGCGAACGCGGCATCGGCGTCTCAGGACTCCTCTACGGCACGCCGGCGTGGGCCGGACGCCTCCAAAAACTCCCTGGCGACCTAGCGGCCATCTACCGCTCATGCCGCGACATCGCCGAAGCCTTCGGCGACAATGTGATGGACTGGGAGTTCTTCAACGAACCCGACATCGGCTTCGCGCCGGAACCTGTCTGGGACTACGCCGCCGCCTTCAAGGCGGCCTCCCTCGGTTTCAAGGCCGCCAATCCCCAGAAGCCCGTCCTTTGCGCCGGCCTCTGCCAGTCTCCCAAGGGCATCTACCTCAAGACCTTCCTTGAGAATGACGCCGCACCCTACTTAGACGTCTTCAACTACCACACCTACGCGGCGCCCTCGGAATACCGCGACTTCATAGCCGAAATGCGCGACACGCTTGGCACCGTCGGCGCCGCCGACCGTCCAATTTGGATGACCGAATGCGGCACCAACTTCGAAGGCCCAGCGACGGAGGAGAGCGTGCGGAAGGGCTTCATGGCGCACTCGCCGGAGCAGGAACTCGTGGTGGCCGAGTTTGCGCCAAAGTCGCAGATAGCCATGATGAAGGAGGGGGTCGAGCGCAACTTCTTCTTCCTTCTAGCCGCATATAGCGAACGCGGAGGAGCCAAGGACTGGGGCCTGATTCGCCGCGACGGCACTGTCAAGCCCGCATACTCAGCCCTGGCGACAATAGCCCATGAACTTGGCGACGCGACACTTGCCGGAGCGCTTGACGCGGGCAAAGGCCTGCGCGCCTATCTCTTCGACCACCCCGACGGCACGCAGACTGTGGCCTTCTGGTCCGAGTCGCCCATCGACAAGGAAACCAACGGCATGAAAATCGTTAAGCCGGAGCCGGACTACGCGCGTGAGTGGCGGCTGGAAGTTCCAAACATCTCACACAGAGACACGGAGGCACAGAGCGATGGGGGAAAATACCGCCTCACCGACATGTGCGGGATGGTCTCGCAATTGCAGCCTCAGCCGGACGGGTCGCTGCTTCTTCCCGCCACCCGCTTCCCGTCGTATGTTTCAGGGCTGCGCGGTTTGCGCGCGGCGGCTGCGCGCTCCGATTCGCGGAACTCCGATGCCCTCACTGTGCAGTCGGTCTCTGGCGATGCAGGACATAAGAGTTTCGCAAATCAGGGAGCCTTCGCGCCCGTAGTCTTCCGCGTTGATCTCGCCCCCGGCGATTTCGAAGTTTCGAACAACAAGACACTGGCGGTAGCCAAGTGCGATGAACCGCACCTCCGCGTTCAAGTCTGGAACCTCTCGGACGAGGCCAAGACGGGCACCGTCGAGGTTGCCGGGGCTATTTTGGAAGGGCTGCCTGAAGGGCCAATCGCCATCGCCCCGCTCGAACATGCCGAATTTGACTGCATTTTGAAAGCAACGGAGGAAAGCATACGAACTATGGAAAGCAATGCCACGCTCACGCTTACCGGCCACTTTGAAGACCTGCCGTCCTCGCGCCTCGCCATGCCGGTTTTGTTCGAGGACCTGTTCCTGGCGTCGTGTGAAACCGTTCCGATTGACTGGAAGGACCCTTCCAAGTGGACGCGCAATGACTCTGCCGACGAGTATTCCGTGGTCTGGGACGAGGCCGAGCAGGCGCTGCGTTTTGATGTGAAGTGGAAGAACCCGGGCGTAGGCCGCTGGTTCTACCCCGTGCTGAAGTTGCCGGCGGGTGGCCCCAACCTGGAAGGCGCGCTCCGCGTCGCCTTCGAGGTGAAGACCGCGCAGGACAAGGTGGAGAATGACTTCGGCGAATGTTGCCTTATGCTCTTGCGCGGCGAGAAGGGAGGCTCCCCTGCGGAGTGGTTGCGATATTTCCCGCCTACGGGTTCGTGGGAACGGCGATATGCGGAGCTATCCTCGGTAAAAGACCTTCACGAAGTCGATGCCATCCGCCTTGGCGCCAACCCGCGCGGCATGCACCTCACTTTCTGGGTGAAAAACATTGTCGTACTTAAGGCCGCCAAGCCTGTTAAGGAAGCCGCGCCGTTGCGCATGGCGCTGACTTTCGACGATTCCCTGAAGGATGACCTGCTCGTAGCCGCGCCGATGCTGGAGGAGCGCGGATGGCGCGGCACCTTCTGCATCGTCACCGATTGGGTCGGCAGGGACGACAGCAAACTGACATGGGACGATGTCCGCGAACTCGTCCGACGAGGCCATGAAATCGCCACCCACACGAAGTCGCACAAAAATCTCATCACCCTTCTCGATCGGGGCCAGGAGGACGAAATCAGGCGCGAACTCCTTGATTCGGCGAAAAAGATTTTGGAGGAGACTGGAATCTCCCCGCGCTTCATGTTCTCACCGTTCGTCTGCCAGAACGAAAAGACCGCGCAGATAAGCCGCGAATGTGGGCTGCGCCAGGCGGATGTCCCCCGCTATAACTTCGGTTCCAACAACTGCGACCGTGTCGCCGCAGTTGTGGATGAACTGATCGGCAAGGGGGCCGTGCGTGCGGACTTCCTTCACCACGGCGTTTCCCAGGCGGACCACGGCGGCTGGTGCTCGTTTGTCGATCGCGAGAGCTTCCGCCGCCACCTCGACACCCTCGCGGAGCTTGAGCGCAAGGGTAAGATCATCGTGACGGACTACGATGGCATGGCGTCGAACTGCCGCCTGCTGGCGAAGGACTGGCCGCGCCATGGAATTCTCTCGCTCTCCTTCGACGACGCGAGCTTCGACCAATGGGAGGCCGCGTTCCCGATCTTCGCGAAATACGACGCCCGCACCACCTTCTTCGTGGTCGGCACGAACCGCCTAGACTTCGCGAAGAAGGCTCTTGCGGAGGGGCATGAAATCGGCATCCACGGACTCAACCACCGCGACGCGACCCCGGCTGTCGAGGATGGCGGCGAGGATTGGTTCTGGAAAGCCGACATCGCCCCGCAGCTGGCGGCTTTCGGCGAGGCTGGCGTTCCAATCCGCTCCTACGCCTACCCGAACTGCCTCCGCACCGATCGCACGGACGCCCTTTTCTTCAGCAGGGGTATTTCACGGGTGCGCGGCACAGGAAGCGCCTTCCCTCCCAATCCAAACCCCTTCGATCCAAAAGGGGAAAAGCTGGACAAATGGCGCCCCGTGGCGACGGCCGACTGGCTGTTCTACCCGGCGGTGGACTTCCTCAATGCGCGTCTCGTGCCCAACGTCATCATGGGGGAGGCCTACCACACCGACATCGAGGACATCATGCGCGCCATCAGGAGGGCAGGGGAACGTGCCGAGGCGCTCTTCATCGTCTCTCATGGCATTTCACCAAATGCGAAGGGTATCTCCATGAAGACCGAATGGCTTGAGCGGATGCTCTCCTCCGCAGCCGACCTAGGCGTCGTCGTGCGCGGAATTCGGTAGCGCCACCCCCGGCCTAACGCGAAAGGCAACAGCAATCCACCAATCTCCACTTACCCGCACAAATCATCCATTCGCCATCGGTATTTGCGGGGATTTCGGATAATGGCGTGTTTCGCCGCGCGATTGACAATTTTTGACAATTTGAAAACTTCTTGACAATAATTGACCATCTTGATAGAATTGTTTTGAAAATTGCGGCATTGGCCATGGCAGGAAAACAAAAAAGAGAGAATGCAGACGCGCCCCTTGAATCGCCCAGGGCGCGGGTGCTGAACTGGCTGAAGCGCTCGCTTGAGTCCGGCGAAATTCCTGCCGGAGGCGAGATTCCGTCGGCGCATGCCATCGGCGGACGCCTGGGCGTCGCCACGAACACTGCGGCGGCGGCGCTTGACGAGGCTGCCGCGCAAGGTCTCGTCTTCCGGCGCGAAGGGTCCCGCAGACGCTACGCCGGCGAGGTGCGCAGGGGCGGAGGCGATTCGCTGGCCTCCTCTACGATCCATGTGCTGGCCCGGCTGGACTGGTACGACGACATCAAAACCGCGCCGGGTTGGTCTGACGAATTCCTCGCGCTGGACGTGGTGCGGCAGCTTTCGCGCAGGGGTCGCCACGTTTCGCTCATCAACGCGGGGTCGCTCTCCAAGAAAGACTTCGATGCCCTTTTCGCGTCGCCGCCCGCCGGACTGGTGGCAACCAGCAGCGTGAACGGCGACGAGACATCGATGCGGGCGCTTGAACGCTGCCGCGAGGCGGGAATCCCGGCGGTGGCCTACGGCAACGCGCCGGAGCTGCGCGGCTACGACCGCGTTTACTCCGACCACCGGGCCGGGTCGCGCGACCTTGTGCGCTGGCTCGCCGCGCATGGACGCAGGCGCATCGTCCCGTTCTTCCCGTTCGAGCCAACGCACTTCTGGGAGCAAGAGCGACTGGAGGGCTATGCAGAGGCCATGCGCGAGGAAGGGCTGGAACCGGCCAAACCGGCCGTCTTCGCGACGCAGCAGCTCTTTGGAATCCGGACGGCCGACACACCACTGCTGCGCACCGCCCTCGCGACGTCCGCTCTGCTCGCGCTCAAGCGCAGGGACGGTTGCCTGCCCGACGCGCTTCTGTGTCGCGAGGACTTCACCGCTAAGGCTGCGCTCTCCGCCATCCGCGACCTCGGACTGGTTCCGAACCGCGACATCCTCGTAGCCGGATACGACAACATGGCACGCGCACCAGACCCGGCGGACTCTTTCCCCCTGCGTCCGGCTGTCACCGTTGACAAGCACAACGAACGCTCCGCCGAGGACATCGCCGAACTCCTACTCTCCCGCATCGGCGGCACTCTTCCGCCCGAACCGCAGGCGCGAATTCACAAGCACGAAGTGGTGGAGTTGGAGATGACAGCCAGTCCCGCTAGTCCCGCTTGACACGCCGGTCCTTTCCACTTAAACTAAGGAGAACAAACAATGAAAAAACAGGTCATAACAGCAGCTGCGGCAGCAATAGCGCTCACCGCAGCCCTCGACGCCAACGCCGTGATGGTCGTGGGCGATGAGAACACGACAACGGTCGTCACGCCCACCAACACAACCATCACCGCGACAAAAAACGCGACTCTCACCGTCACGGAACCCGGCGAGATTGAAATCCTCCTTGTCGGCGGCGGCGGCGGCGCTGGCGGTTCGACCGAAAAAACGTCTGGCTACACCAGTGGAGAATCCCGTGGCGGCGGTGGAGGCGGCGGTGGCGTCATCCACAAGACGAATTTCCAGGTTGCGGCTGGCTCCTATCCCATCACGGTTGGCGCCGGCGGTGCGATTTGCACTTCGGCAAGCGCCACCAACAGCGCGACTGGCGGCAACACGACCGGCTTCGGCCTTACCGCGCTCGGTGGAGGTCCTGGTGGATGTGTGGATCCTACGGCCTACTATGATGCCAGCGCCCTCGTCGGCGCTTCTGGTGGCGGCGGTTCAAAGAACTCCAACGGCAGGTCCTATCCCGGCGGTTCAGCCTTGGCTTCCGCAGAGAACGAAAACCTCGGAAACAAAGGCGCCAATGCGTATGACTATAAAAATGGTGGCGGTGGCGGCGGCGCTGGAAGCGCGGCAACCAATGGCTCTCCTGCTGGCGGCGACGGCTACGCCTGCGACATCACTGGCGAGACAGTTTACTACGGCGGTGGTGGCGGCGGTGGCCGGAGAGATTCTTCGGCTGCGGCGCAACCGGGGCTTGGTGGCGGAAAGTCGAGTTATGGTGGTGGCGGAACTGGCCAGATGGGCTGGGGGACGCCCGAATCCGGCGGCCCCGGCGTCGTAATCGTGCGGTTTACGCGCACCGAGCAGAAAACGACTTCCGATTTCTCAATCACTGGCTTTGATGCCAGGAAAAATATCGATGATGGCTATGCGTATCTTGTCGTCACAAACAACGCCACGTTGCACGTGACGGGTTCCGCGTCGTTCGACGTGCTTCTTGTCGGCGGCGGCGGCGGCGCTGGAGCCAACAGTTCCACACAAACCGACTACAGAGGCGGTGGCGGTGGCGGTGGCGGCGTCATTTATGTAAGGAATTTCCCCGTGGCGGCGGGCGACTATGCGATTACGGTCGGTCCCGGCGGCGCGGTCAACACTGGCGCTGCGGGCACGACGGTCAACGGCGGCAACACCACGGCGTTCGACTTTACGGCGTTCGGCGGTGGCCCAGGCGCCCCTGCGACAGGCTACGGAGCAACGATCGGGAATATTGGTGCTTCGGGCGGTGGCGGTGCGACTGACGGCGGGACAACGGTCGGCCGGGGCATCATCTATGCCGGCACGGCCAAGGCTTCCGCAGAGAATTTCAATCTCGGAAATGCCGGCGCGGACGCCTACACCAACGGCACGGCGGGCCCGAAATACAACGGCGGCGGCGGTGGCGGCGCGGGTAGCGCGGCTGTCAATGGCGTGGGTGGCGATGGCTACGCCTGCGACATCACCGGCACGACCGTTTACTATGGCGGCGGCGGAGCAGGCGGCAAGCGGTATAACAGCGGCGATGTCGCAAAACCGGGTCTTGGCGGAGGCAATAAGAGCTGGGGCGGCGGCGGTTCCGGGCAATACGGGAACAGCAACGCCGAGGACGGATTCAATACCACACCGCAATCCGGCGGACACGGCATCGTGATTATCCGCTACAAGAAGCCGGAACGCGCCTTTACCATTGTCGTGCGATAACTGAAGGCCGAGTGCGCACCGCGCCCTCGGCCTGAATTTTGAAGGATACGGAAAATTGAGGAGGAGGTCGATGCGATCCGCCTCGGCACGAACTCGCAAAGGATGCGTCTCGCCTTGCGGGTGACTTTTCCGTTCCCAACGCGCGACAGCGATTCACCGGCAATGGTATAATAAACGCATGATTATCGGAAGGCCCCTGACGGCGGAGGAACGTCGGCAACGGCATGAGCCGCAACGCCACTAGGAGCGAAAGAGACGCATGCACTTACCAGTTTCCGCAATAGGATGCCAACAATGAAAACCACGATCCGTCAGTTCCCAGCCCTTTGCATTTCACTTCTCGCCTTCACGGCAGGCATGTATGCCGCGACCTATGCGTCCGCCGCGCAAACGGCGGGCTTCTACCGCGTGGAGCGGAACGATGCCGGCGCATGGCGGCTGATCGACCCGGCCGGGCAGCCAACTGTCTGGCTGGGCGTGGATCACGTGAAGTTCGACGGCTTCCGCTGCGAGGCCGACGGCAACCGCAAGCACTACCGCGAGGCAAACGAACGCCAGTTCGGCACACCAGAGGCCTGGGCGACCAACACCGTGGAGCGCCTGCGTTCCTGGGGCTTCAATGGCCTTGGCGCCGGTTGCAACAACTCGCTCCTCAAAGGCTTCGGCCTTGGACGGTGCGTCTTTCTGGCGCTTGGCGACTCCGCCGCCGCGGAGAAGGACGACGAGGAGCACTGGCTCTCGGACAATCTCCACACCCCCGGCACCGCCTTCCCGAATGTCTTCAACCCCGACTTCGCCCTCCACTGCGACCGCGAGGCGGAAAAGGCATGCGCACCGAACCGCGACGACCATGAGATTCTCGGCTACTTCATCGACAACGAACTCGCATGGGAGGCGCGCAGGGGTGGCCCCGCCGGCAAGTGGGGTCTCTTCGACAACGCCTGCGCCAAGCCCGTCGGCAACACGGCGCGCGTCGCAGTCGATAAGTTCCTTGCCGAGCGAGGGCTGAAGGTCGGCGACTTCATCCCCGTTCCCGTACGGATGGAGTTCGTGGAGCTTGTGGCGGAGAAGTATTTCGAGGCAACGACGGCGGCAATCCGCCGCCACGACCCCAACCACCTGATCCTTGGCTGCCGCTTCGCGGGAACGGTCTATCCCGATGAGGTATTCCGGGCGGCGGGCAAATACTGCGACATTGTCAGCATCAACGGCTACGCGGTGCCCATCCCGGATCGCAACGAGATGCTTCTCTCATATCGTGACCGCTACTACCCGATTGCCGAAACCCTCTCGAAGATCGGTGAGGTGGCTGGGCGTCCGATCATGCTCACCGAGTGGAGCTTCCCGGCCTTCGATTCCGGGCTGCCATGCCTGCGCGGCGTGGGCAAGCGTTTCGACACTCAGGAAGAACGCGCCTGGGCCTCCGCGCTCTATGCGCGCTCGGTGCTGGCCTGCCCATACGTGATTGGCTACGACTACTTCATGTGGGTGGACATGCCTGCGAAGGGCATAAGCTTCCGCTTCCCCGAGGACAGCAACTACGGCCTCGTGCGCGAGGACGGCAGGGAATACAAGGAGCTCACCGACGCCTTTGCAGCAATCCAGCGCCGGGACGGCCTGGACTTCGACGAGTGGCGCCGCCAGCTTGTGACGCGCGGGCCAATCGAGCCGCCGTCTTACACGCCTCGCATGCTGGTGGACTACCTTGATTCCGAATTCGTTCCGGTGACGAACGGCGCCGCCAAGCCGCCGGCGTTCTCGCTTGCCGATGACGGTGAGTGGCGCGTTGAAAACTCTGCGGGGCTTGTGCTGCGCGGCCGGACTGGTCAGGGGAAACCCATCGCCAGCATCCTTTGGGGTGGCTTCGACTTCGGGAGCCTGTCTGCGGAGATTCGCACCCATGGCGCTTTCGACCCGATGAATCCGGGATGGGACAAGGTGACGACGCATAGCGTGGCGCGGGTTCTCGGCGCATCGTGGCGCGAGACTGGCGACAAGCGCGGCATCCTGGCTCTGGACTGCGACCTTGGCGTCGCGAGAATGGCGCTTGAGGTTTCCGTCGCGCCGGAGAGCGCAAGCCTCCATGTCGATCTACGGTGCATCCAGAACACGAGCGGCGAAACCATCGTGATCGACGAACTCGCGCTTCTGCCGGACTCGCCGCTTCCTGAGGCTACTGTTCCGCCCAAGGCGCCGCGTCCGGGCTTCATGAACCGTCCGCGCTGCACCCGCTCGTGGATTGACAGCGCAACGGGGCGCTCCCTTTCGGTGTTCTCGGATTCGCAGTTCATCAGCGCCATTGACTTCGCCGCCGCCAACGGCGACGACAAGCGGCGCTCCGCAATTCGCTTCGTTTTCACCCGCGGCATCCACGGCAGCCGTCAGCTGGTCATAGCCCCTGGCGAAGCCTGGACGCCCGAATCCCCTCTCCACGCGCTAATAACGCCAACCCTCTAAACTTCCCAACTTCCCAACCTTTCAACCTTTCAACTTTTCAACTTTTCAACCTCCCAACTTTTCAACCTTTCAACTTTTCAACTTCCCAACTTCCCTCCCATGACTCTCACCATCGATCCCACCAAGACCCTTGGCCCCGTCAAGCCAGTGAACGGCGTCGGGCAGCCGCCCTTCTTCGGCCTGAACGAATACCCGATGTTCCACTTCCTCAAGGAGGCTGGCATTCCCTTCTCGCGTCTCCACGACGTGGGCGGGATGTTCTCTCGCAATGTCCTCGTTGACATCCCTAACCTCTTCCGCGACTTCGACGCGGACGAGAACGATCCGGCCAACTACGACTTCATCTTCACCGACATCCTCATCAACAAGCTCATCGAGAACGGCGTCGAGCCCTTCTACCGTCTGGGCGTTTCAATCGAGAACTACGCGACGACGCGCCGCTACCGCATCGACCCGCCGAAGGACTACGCCAAGTGGGCTCGCATCTGCGAGCATGTCATCCGCCACTACACAGAGGGATGGTCCGATGGCTTCCACCATAAGATCACGCACTGGGAGATATGGAACGAGCCGGAGAACTGGGGCGATCCCGAAAGGAACGAGATGTGGCATGGCTCCTTCGAGCAATACTGCCAGCTCTACGAGGTGGCCTCCAAGCACCTCAAGGCGCAGTTCCCGCATTTGAAAATCGGCGGCTACGCCAGCTGCGGCGCCGGGTGGCTCATCGGGTGGAAGGAGCCGCGTTCCGAGCACCAGTTCAAGTGTTTCCCCTTCTTCCTCGACTACATCCGCGAGCACCAGTGCCCGCTGGACTTCTTCTCCTGGCACAGCTACTGCAAGGTGGAGGACTTTCTTCCCCAAGCGCGCTACTTCCGCGAGAAGCTCGACGCCGCCGGCTACAAAGACGTCCCGACATGCCTCAACGAGTGGCTGCCGGCGCCGAACCATGACAAGCTCGGCACCGCGCTGCAGGCGGCCGAGGTCGCGGCGACGCTAATCGTCTTCCAAAACGGGCCAGTCGATTCTGCGGCCATCTACGACGCCCGCTGCGGCATGGGCAACTACTCGCCGCTCTTCAACCCGCTCACCTACGGGCCGCACAAGGCATACTACGCCTTCATGGCCTTCAACGAGCTGCGCAAGAGGGGCACGGCAGTGGAAATCCGCGAGTGCGGCGCAGACCAGTCTGCGGCCGCCCTCGCGGCAGGACGAAAACCAGACAGTCCCGCTCTCGTCTTGCCGCAAGGGCGAGCGCATGGCGCCGCACTTGCGGTCTATTCCGCTGCGGCGAAGGGCGAGGATGGTTCCGTCGCCGTGATGCTGGCCAACCCTAGCGACGAAGCGGTGCCTGTTTCGCTCAATGTCTCCGGCCGTGCTCCCTCTTCTGGCGGGGCGGTGCCGTCTCGCTGCCGCATCGTTGATGACACCCGCACATGGGAGGAGGCGCCGCTTCCGGACGCTCTGCCCCCGCATTCGATTTTCCTTGTGGAATATTAACAACAACTAGTAAGAAAGGTAACTCAACTATGAAGACTATAAAAGACAAGCAACTCCTCATGGGCGCCGACTGGGCCGGATTCCCACTGAAGGAAGCCGTCAAGGCCCACCTCGAAAAGAAGGGGTGGACGATTACCGACGTCGGCGTCACCACGATGGGCGACCAGCGCGACAACACCGACCTCATGTTCCACCGCATCGGACTGAAGGTCGGCTCGCTAATCGCCGAGGGCGAATTCGAGCGCGCGCTCGTATTCTGCGGCACCGGCATGGGCATCCACATCGCGGCCTCGAAGTGCCCGCATGTGATGGCAGGCGTCGTGGAGAGCGTCCCGGCCGCCCTGCGCGCCATCACCGGCAACGGCGTGAACGTCCTCGCCATGGGCGCCTTCTACGTCGCCCCGCAGATGGGCTGCGACATCGCCGACGCCTACCTGGGCGCATCCCTCGGCTCCGGCTACGAGTGGTGGAAGAACTTCTACGAGTTCCACAAGCTCGCCATCGACGAACTCGAGGCATTCAATTACGCCGAATACAAGGCCAACGGCTTCAAGCTGAAGCACCTCGGCGAAGTCCCGCTGGAACTCGAAACCAAGCCCGAAGACTAGGGCAGGGAGTCGAGGATGTCCTCGACTGCCATCCGCGCCTTCTTGGCGTTGTTGCAGGCCTTGCAGCAGGGAACCACGTTGTGACGGTCGCTCTTGCCACCGCGCGCGACGGGAATGACGTGGTCCATCGTCAGTTCTGACGGCTTGAACGTGCCGCCGCAGTAGTGGCACTTGCCCGCTGCGATCTGGTTCTTCCACCATTGCGAGGCGCGGAGTTCTCGCGCGGCCTCCCGCTCATGGGCGGCCGCATCCACGGCAACCGGCATTGCGAATGCGATGTCGGTTGCCTTGTCTTTTCTTTCGCGTCTGTGAAGTCCCTTGCCCATGTTTCACCTCGCAGTTTCGACGCGCCCGAAGAACTTTGTCAGCCTCTCGCCGAGGATCGTCTCCAGGGCAGGGGATACGCGCCACTCGTCCTTCATGTCGAGGTATTCGGCCACGGCCGGGGCCTGGCCTGGCTTCAGCCCCTTGGCTGCGCGCAGGATGATGTTGCGGGCGGTGGCCTCGGGGGAGACGAACTCCGCGACGCGGGTGCGGTAGCCGCATACGCGCAGGATCTGGGCGCGGAAGGCGTCGGTGAGGATGTCGGCGAAGCGCTCGCGCAGGATGGAGTGGCGCATCAGGGCGCGGCTTGGACCATCGGTCTTCAGCTGCTTCTGGAGGTCGTGCTGGCAGCATGGGGCGATGAGCATCAGCGGCGCGCCGAGGCGTATTCCGGTGGCGATTGCCAGGTCCGTCGCCGTGTCGCAGGCGTGGAGGCTTAGGACAAGGTCGGGGCGCTCCTGTGGGGCGAAGTCGGCCAGGTCGGCCGCGACGAACTCGGCGGCGCGGGCCATGTCGAGCGATGCGGCCATTTCGCGGCATGTGGCGATGACGCTCTCGTTGCGGTCAACGCCGCATACGGCGACATCCATTCCGTGGACGCACTGGAGATAGCGGCAGACTGCCAGGGTGAGGTAGGCGCGGCCGCGGCCGCAGTCGAGGATGCGGAAGGTGCGGGCGGCATCGGGGGCGTTGTCGGCCAGGAGGGCGTCCACTTCGGCGAGGAATGCGTTGATTTGGTCGTATTTGCCGCGCATGGAGGCGCGGATCGCGCCGGAGGCGTCGGCTAGGCCGATAATGCGCAGCAGGGCGGCGGAGTTGAAGCGGGAGAGCGGGGTGTCCTTGGCGCGGTCGTGCGGCGCGGGCGCG
>JAEEGL014024261.1_pt1 | contig 66963 bp, 53 predicted proteins | sample 9134231 | NCBI WGS metagenome assembly JAEEGL01 (sample SAMN16246548, study PRJNA631951) | gut metagenome | biome: gut microbiome; feature: rumen; material: fiber-attached | host: Bos | place: Iran: Karaj | collected 2018-10 | reverse complement strand
CTTCACATTGTGGCACTCCCTTGTCGAGCCTACGATATCACCAATGATTGCTCCTAACATAACGCGTTCCTTTCTTCTTTTTGAGTCGTTCCAACTCATTGCACGCCACAAAGGTACGTCTTTTATTCCAAACGGCCAAATACTTTCGCCTAAAATGTAACACTCATGCCCCAACGACCAAAAACCTCTCGCAACTATATGAGCTGCGAGAGGATATTTCTGTACGTATCATGGAAGCTAAAAGAAGCATCTATACGAATGAGAGACCAGGATGATGCTAAGTCTGAGTTGATGGCTTTCAATTACAACAGGAGAAGCCATTAACTATTGAAGATAGAGTCATATTCGTGGCAGTCGAACGAAGGGCAGGCCTTGTTGGCAAACTCGCGGTGACCATGGAGCGTGGCCTGCGGATACTGGGCGTGCAGCACCTGCAGCAGATGTGCCAGCGCACGTTTTTGGGCTTCGGTGCGGGTGTCCATGGGAGTCTTACCGTCGCACGCCAAGCCTCCGATGTAGCAGATGCCTATGCTTCGGGCGTTATGTCCCCGACAGTGTGCTCCTACCATTGTCGGCGGCCTTCCGGCGTGGATGGTACCCTGAAGGTCGATGACATAGTGGTAACCTATTGTTCGGAAGCCGCGTTGCTGGTGCCATTCCGTTAGCTGGTCAACGGTAAAGTCCTTGCCCTCCGGCGTTGCCGAACAGTGTACGATGATTTCTTCAATCTCTTTCATGTTTCCCCATGCGTTTTCGTATGGGTGGACAAAGCATGGCACGTCGTTGATCACGTCGGCATGGGTGAAAAAACAGATGAACATCGGTATGATGCCCAGAAGAATCATGGACAGGACATGCCCATACTGGATATGGTCTTTATTAGCCTTTTTCATTTTCTTTGTTCCTTTCTTTGTTTTTAGAAAAGTGTAAATCAGAGAATTGCGAATCTGCTTGGAACAAACTGTCACCCTCATTCTTTATAGGGGGTGAGAGTGACAGCGAAGAGGGTTTAGGGACGGGGCTCATCATCACCGCCGTCGTCAGAGCCGTCTGTGTCGTCACCGGCCGAGGAGCCACCGAGCAGGCGCTCGAGGTCGGCGAACTTTGCCTGCTTACGGATGGACACGGAGTCGAGTGCGTACGACTTCTTCATGTTGGGCAGGAAACGAAGGTGTACCTTCTTGATGTTGACTGCAGTGAAGTCTTTCTCTTCCTCGGCACCTTCCGTCTCGGCACTCATATAGAATGTTCCCAGATCGCCAAGGCGTACACGCTTTGAGTCGATGGTCAGTTCCACCAGACAGTCGCAGGCAGCTGCCAGCACGCCGATGATAGTGGCGCGGTCGTAGGGCGACCCGTGGCTGCTGATGTGACTGGCAAACTCGTCGGTCGTGAGCGTTTCTGTGTGCACGATGCGACCATAATACTTACCGAAAGCCTTCGACAACGGGTTGTTGTTCTGGTACTTTTTTGTTAAGAGCTTTGCCATAGTTGTAATGGTGTTAAATCGTTATACATTGTATCAAAGATCTCGTGGCTGTCGTCACAGTCTGCTTGCAAGCCGCCACCCATCTTTGTCTGAGTGACGATGCAAAGGTAGAAGGTTTTTCTCGAATGCGAAAGGCTTTTTATGGCAAAAGGCTGTTGTGACAACGCAGGTAAGCCAATGGTAAGCAAAAGGTATGATTCAAGGTCATCAATAGGGCTGAAAACAAACAAAAACCCCTGCGATCATCAGCTGAAGGCAGGGGCTAATAACAAGCAACAATGGCAATGGTTCTTGTCTTCTCCATTTTTTATATTACGTTGTATTTTTGAAGGTATTTCTCGCAGAGCTCGGCCACGCGTCTGTAGGGGAAGTTGGCCTTGTCCTTGACGTCCCAGTTGGGATAAGGCTTCAAGCGAATATCGTCAGCCCTAACTGAGATCATCGAACGGTAGTCGCAGGGATGAGGAGCTGTGGGATACCATTGGTTCATCAGATCAGCAAAGCGTTTCATATTGCCGCGGACTATGTCGTGCGACTCCATCACCTTCAGGATGGCGAGCCAGTGCGACTGCGCGCCCAGCACATAGCGCTTCTGAGCTGTGCTGCCCTTCGTCATCTCTTGCTCCTTGTACACGACTTGATAAAGGGCTTGACGCAGCACGCTACGGTTGACACCTTCCTTGAAAAAGTCTGCACCGGGAGTCGTGTCGTCAACCTCTTTCCTTAGTTTGGCGATGGCCGTTGAGAGATAGGCTAGGTGGGCCTCTTTCAGGAAGTAGCGGCAGAGATCGTCGTTGCTCATCTTTGGCACGTCATTGTCGGCATCGGCGTTCAGCGACCTGTAGAGGCGGCGGCCCAGCTTTCCGGCACAGGCATCGGTAGCGCTGTTGGTATAGCTGATGCTATACTGACTTAGAAAGCTGCGGATATCTTCCTTCTCCATACCCTGCATGTGGGTCAGTTCATCTATTTTCTGCGCGTTCGTGCGGATATTTTTGGCTAGGAATCTGTCGTTCACCCTTGAGTCGTAGTCCTCCAAGTCTTCCTTGCAGTAGTCGCTCTGGAGAAAGGTGTCGAAGCTGTTGCGGTACAGCTGCGCAAATTCAGCGGTAGTAGCCTTTGTGTGCGAGGGGACTGCCAGCAGGGCCAGACAGGCCAACACGTCGTACGTCTGCTGACGGAAACCTTCTGCGGGCATGCCAAAGGCACGCACACCGAAATGCAAGTTCAGCGCCTTGCATTTCTCTGCAGTGCGATTGAGCAGATCTTCGTCTTTTGACATCTCGCTCATCCATACGGCAGCATCCTTGAAGTTGGCTATGAGACGCATTTTGCCGAAGTCCAGCAGACGGGGTTTCTCGTTCAACGCATGCTGTAGTGCCTCCTCGGCCTCCTCGACGAATTCCTCGATGGCCTGCACGTCGTCATCCTCCTGCGAGAGCAACTCCTCGAAGCAATCGCAGTGCTCGTCGCGGATAAGCTGAGTGCGGGTCTCGAATACGGCTTTGATGGCATGGAAAGCCTGATAGAGCAACTGTCCTAAATACTGAAGCGTGCATACGCGTTCCTCATCGCTCTTTGCACCGTTCCAGTGATAGAGGCTGAAAGCCAGTGGGACAAGTTGCAATAAGTGTTCACACTCACGGTCGAAGTCACGCATCTTTTCGGTGAACTTCGAGATGGTCATGCGGGTCTTCCCGCGAACCATCGGGTCATAATTCTTTTTCATAATTGTTTTGTTTTTTAAGTAAGTAGATAGAATAAGGACATAAAAGTCCAGTAGCATCATCTTTTTCAGTAGGAAACCTCACCCGCAAAAATATCATGACGATAATCTTTGGCAAGGAGGAAAGTATAAAACCATAATTTTTGATAGGCGCGGAGGTGTATACCCTGGCAACATCTTTTCTTTTGCAAATCTATAACTTTTTCTTGAGAAGACAATCGCAATTAGCAAAGTTATTGTCATCAATATACCATAAGTTGACTTATGTCAATTTCGCGTCCTTGGTAGGACTGTTGGTGACAGACAACTGGGTAGGTTGAAATGCTATAGGTTGCTGTTCATAAAAAAAAGTAATCAATCGGTCAAAAAAGTAACAAATATTGATGCTTTTTAAAAATAATTGTGTACCTTTGCACCAAAACTATTAATGAACACCCTATGAGCGAAAAAACAGCAGCGTTGTCGTTAGGTGCAGAGATTACTGACGAGAACCGTAAGGAGGCCCGTGTTTATGTCATCACGAAGGTGCTGGGCCGCGGAGGTTTTGGCATCACCTATTTTGCCGAGTCGACCATTTATGACAATAATATTCCCCAGAAGGGGATCTATACCATCAAGGAGTTTTGCCTGAGTGATGTCTGTGAGCGCAACGAAGACGGTAGCCTGAGTGTCACAGCCAGCGGCAAGGCCGACTTCGACAGTGCGATGAAGGATTTCGAGCATGAGGCAGAACGTCTGAAGAGTCTGCGTCACCGGGGCATTGTGCCGGTCAACGAGGTGTTTCATGCCAATGGCACGGTGTATTATGTCATGCAGTACCTTGGCGACACCACGCTGGCTAAGTATGTGGAAGATAAAGGTGGTAAGCTGTCAGAGGACGAAGCCTGTACCATCATCGAAAAGATTGGTCAGGCGCTTGACTATTTGCATCAGCAGCGCATCACCCATCTCGACGTGAAGCCAGTGAACGTGATGATGGTGAGGACACCCAGGAAGGGGGTGCAACCTGTGCTTATCGATTTTGGTCTTGCCACTCACTATAAGACTAACGGCACCAGCACCTCACGTCATGGTGCTTCTGGCGTGAGCGACGGCTATTCACCTCTGGAGCAATATTCCGGAATTGAGAAGTTTTCGCCCGAAGCCGACGTCTATGCCCTTGGTGCTACCCTGTTATTTATGCTGACAGGAAAGAAACCTGAAAAAGCAGCCAATATGAACGCCACTGTGCTGAAGAACGCTGTCAGTGGCTTGAACTTGAGTAATGCCACGACCAAGGCTCTGATGGGTGCCATGCAGAAATCGGCTGAGAACCGTACGCAGAGTGTACAGGAGTTTTTCAATTTGCTGCAGGATAACGACTGGGATGACTCAGGTCATGAAGGTTCGGGAGATGGAACCAGTGGAGATGTAACCCATCGTCGCAAGAGGAAGAATGGAACATCAAAGCTAGGTTTGCAAATAGATTTCAAGTACGTACTCGTTGCCTTGGCTGCCCTTCTACTAGTGGGCGGAGGACTATGGCTGGCGTTGCGTGACGACACGTCCCAGGCTTCCTCTTACGAGCAGATGGAAGTAGATGTTATTGATGCGCCTGATGATTCAAATAGTGGCTCTTCGTCGACGGATTCAGGTCCTTCAACGGCAGATTCAGGCTCATCACCGTCTGGTTCTTCATCTACAGGTTCTGGTTCTTCATCTACAGGTTCCGGCTCGTCATCGACAAGTTCTGGCTCGTCATCGAGTGGTTCTGGCTCATCATCAACTGGCACTTCAACGCCCTCCATTACTACTGGCACGAAGAATCTCGGCTATGCCGTTTATAGCGGACAGCTGAAAAATGGCGTCCCTGAAGGTCAGGGCACGCTGACGTTCTCAAAAGACCGCCGTATAGGAAGTTATCAGATAGAGGCTGGCAACACGATTCAAGGAGAGTTTTCTGATGGACAGCTGGAATATGGCACATGGCACAAATCGGATGGAACATCTGAACAAATTATAGTAGGAGGAATTTAGCATGATAAAACGATTCTTTATCTTGTTTTTGGTATTATCGGTAGCAGGGATACCTACAAAGGCACAAACCTTTCAGAGCAGCCATCTACAACAGGCTGCAAAGAAGTTGGCCTTGGATTCCACACTGCTCATGCAGCCGGGAGAGCGGATGACTGATGTGAAAGGCCAGCGCCTGCTCATCCGGGTCAGTGACAAGGCTGTCGTCGAACACATTGGCATCCCGCTGTTCAACAAGTCATTGAGAGCGGTCCTACCTTCCCCGATTTATGATTTCCTCGAATATGCAGTGGTCAATCATAAATATCACATTCAGGAGAACGACCTCCTGCAGCAGGAGATCAAGTTCCTGAAAGGGTCGTGGCAGCTGCTGGAACAGATGACTGATACCATCCCTTGCACCATCGATAATATTGAGGAGAAAAACTACAAAGTGACCTGGCAGCAGGATGAACGCGATGTGGTGTCCGTCACCTTTCCGGTCAACTATGAGCTTTTGGCTAACAGCACCCGCCGCGAGATGGAACGTAATCTCGTTCGCGACCTGCGGGCTTTCAGTGCGCCGGACAATGCTCCCGCGCCTCTGCCTGTTGACACTTCCCAGCTGCAACCCATTTCTTCCCAAGGTCTTTACCTGCTAAAAGGCGACTCTTACATCATTCCCGCCATCAATGATGACTTGTATTATGTCAAGAGCGCAGAAGGCCGTCCACAGTTGGTGCTCGACAACCGTTATCCTGTTGAGAGTCTGGCTAATATGTTGGTATCGCCGTCCGCATCTGTAGAGGATGTAGCTCTCGACCTAAGGCTCTCCTATAGCACCTACCAGACGGAGAAACTGTCGCTTAGCTTGCGCGATTTCCTAGCTTTCTGCCGCCAGCAGGGCTGCAAGCCATACTTCGGTTATGAAAGAACGGAAAAAGGTAACGTCTTAGGGACACTGCTTATGGTGAACCGTCAGTCTGGCTACGACCATATCCTTCGCGTCGAATGTCCTACGGGTGGTTTGGGCAATGCGATGGTTATCCGTGCACAGATATTTCTGTTTACCCCCTCGTCCAACGTCAAAAATCTATTTGCCGAAAAGAATACCCACTCAAAAAGTCTCATTATTTGGAAATAAATAATAAATAAAAATATGAAACGGATTATACTTTTCATGACATTTCTAAGCCTTTGGGGATTAGATATGAAGTCACAAAACATCACATTCAAATTTTGTGATGGCATTAAGGATTCTGCCTTTAAAACTCAAATGGAAAAAAACATCTCGGCATTGCTGACTGAGTTTAATACCGCCTATAGTCAGGACAGATGTCTTCAGCTTGACCAAATAAATATCTTGGACAAGACAAAGAAGAGACTCAAAGTATTATGGAATAACATAGCAAGCTTTACCTGTGATTTCGATGAAAATGTTACTTCTTGCCTTAATTGTGTGACGGGTTTTGAAGTCCGGGAAATTTACATAACCCTTCATCCGCGTAAACCTGCTGAATACAGTGGCAACGTAAATCGTGAGTTGTGTGTAGGATTTAATAAAGACGGTATAATCACATCCGCCCATATGGCATTGGAGGACAATTCCTCCCGTGGGGCTATTATGAATAGCGGCTATAGTGTCGAAGATCAGGCTAAACGTATGGAAATACTTAAATTTGTGGAAGATTTCCGTAGTTACTATGACGAGAAAGACCTGAAAGCATTGGAACAGATCTTCAGCGACGATGCGCTGATTATTACAGGAACCATAGTGAAAAAAGGTGACACCAAGTCAGGGCTCCGCCCAACGGTCGATTATAAGAAACAAAATAAGCAAGAATACCTTCAAAGCTTAAAGGGTATTTTTGACCGTAACAGATATATCCGGGTCTCATTTGATGATATAGAGATCAAACGTCATCCAACGAGGGATGACTATTATGGTGTTTCTCTCAAACAAAATTGGAAAGCCATGAGGGCCAACCAAGAAATTCGCTATGAAGACGACGGATATCTATTTCTTCTTTGGGAGTTCCCCGAAGGGAAAAATCCATTAATTCATGTAAGAACTTGGCAACCCGAAATGGATGAAGAAGGACATGTGATTTTGAGGGAAAGAGACAAATACGATTTCCGTAGTTTCATTATTCCCGAAAAGAAATAGCCTCAACGGGTTTCATCATTATGGAAACAAAGAGAATTCGACTACTGCTGGTCTTTGCTTTGGCATCCATTTTGGGTGCCCAGGCACAGAATGAAGTCATGAAGCAGATCAACGAGATTAAGATGAGGACAGCGGAGGATCATCTGCTGACAGAGCAGATGATGGTCGATGTCAGTGACACAACAGCTGTTGCTTTGTGTACGGCAGGACTGCTCAGACAGGTGGCAGGCGGCTACACCCTTGATGACATCAAGTCGCATGTCAAGACACTGGTCATGAACCGTGGAACGAAGAAACTGGTGTTTGTCTATCTGGACAGGGATGATTTGGGAACACCAACTCAAAAGACCACTCCTAGCACCGATAAGCCGGTAAAGGTAAGGTTAAGAACTGAGGCAGAATTGGAACCACAGGTTCCTGTTTCTCCTGTCAAACCGACGGTTCAACAGACTTCTGCCGCTACTCCCGTAAAAGTACCTGCTGACACTCCGGCAAAGGATCCTGTCACACCAACAGTTCAACAGATTCCTGCCAACATTCCTGCGAGGATACCCGTCACCACCACAAAAGCCTCGGCCGAATTGCTCAGCCAGCAACAACCATCTTTTATGAGAGAGGTAATGACCATGTCGAGTGCAGAGGGGGTACTGTCGTCATTATCATCGATGAAAGAAAAGGGACAGATTAGTGATTATGGCAGTCTGTCGAAGGTCTCAGCCATCGACGGCCTCTATATCATTATTCTGAGAAAACAGCCACCCTATCCTCCTGCCTGTGTTTTGTCGCCCGTCATCGGCGGACAGCGTCTGAATCTCACTAGTCGTGAGGTTGACTTGGTCGAGAATCATCATGGCGAAGCAGCTATCTGGGTAAAAACAAAACAATAATTATCTCATATGAAGCATTTCTCATTCATCGTTGCCTTCCTCTGTCTATGGGGATACGCTGCAATGGCACAAAACATTTCGTTCAAATTTCAGGATGGACTTTACGATGCCAACCTGAAGACGAAGATGGAAAGAACTATCTCGGCATTGCTGACTGAGTTTAACACAGCTCACAGTCAGCACAGGGCGCTGCGTCTTGATGGTTTCACACTGACCGATAGAGCCAAGCGGTCGCTCACACAAACCTGGGACAGCATTGCCAGTTTTACTTGCAACTTCGACCAGAACATTTCTCACTGCCTCAGGACGGTCACGAGCTACGAGATACGCGAGATCTACGTCACCTTACATCCTCGCCACGGCAACTACAGTGGTGCCCTCGACCGTGAGTTCAGTATTTGCTTTACCAGTGACGGCACAATCACCTCTGCACACATGACCATGGAGGACAATGCCTCATATCGGACCATCTTAAGTCAAAGTGGTGACGTGACAGATGTGGCGCGAAAGATGGAGATACTTAAATTCGTTGAGGACTTCCGTAGCTATTATGACGAGAAAGACCTGAAAGCCTTGGAACAGATCTACAGCGATGATGCTCTGATCATCACCGGAAAGGTGATCAACTCCAGAAAGCTGGGCGACAGAGGCCCTAGATTGGATGAAGGGAAGAAAATTGTCTACAACAAACAGACCAAGGAACAGTATATCAACAGCCTGCGAGGCATCTTTGCCCGTAACAAGTATATCCGGGTGAAGTTTGATGACATCGAAATAATGAAACACAACGCCAAGGACGGCTTTTATGGCGTGACCCTTAAGCAGAACTGGAAAGCCATGAATGCCGCTGGTGGCACACGATACGAAGATGATGGCTATCTGTTCCTGCTTTGGCAGTTCCGCGAGGGCGAACCTCCCTTAGTTCATGTGCGCACTTGGCAGCCGGATCCTTATGGACAAATGAAAAAGGAGGAGGTTTTCAATTTCAATGATTTCTTAATCGAATAACAATCTATGGCAAAAATCTATTTCAACTCCCGCGATGAGCTCATCGCAGTAGATTTCAGCCGCATTGCCATCATTCAGGCCGACGGCAACTATACGCGGTTGATTTACATGAACAAGCGTGAGGTGACGCTTAGCATGGGCATTACCAAAGTCTGCGAGGTCTTGCAGCGCCGTTTCGACGGAGCTAAGCAGTTCTTGCGCATCGGACGCAGTTGCGTCATCAACAATGTCTTCATGGAGCGCATTGATGTGCTCCGCCAGCTCGTCGTTCTGGCCGACGACGAGGGACACGAGATTCGTGTGAAGGTCTCCAAGCCGGTACTGAAATCATATAAGGCAGCCTTGATGAATGGCGTCCATGAAGGTGATGAATAAAACTCCCAGTGCTATGAAAGAGATAATTTTAGGAAGAGAAGGGAACCAGTCTTTTAAGATTTCCCAACCCGGGGTGAGCAAGGAACATGCCCGCCTGACCATAGATGGTGACGTGTGGATGCTGGAAGACCTCAATTCTAGCAATGGCACGTTCATCCTTGACGATAAGGGCGAGATGACACAGGTCGCCAAGCTTCAGATCCAGCCCCAGACACTGATCTGTCTGGGTGCCGACAATGCCAATGGGTGCTCCTTCTATGCCCGTTATGCGGCTGACGGTAACTATCCAGCACTCTTCGACTACCTGGAAGAGCGTGATACTTCATTTAGAAAAGAAGAAGAGAAGGCCGAAGAGATGCCTCAGACCGTGCGGAAGGTTGTTGGCACCATATCAGCCTTGGCATTGGTGCTGTCGTTCTGCGTGACAGGCAACCTGGCTATGATGCTGCTGCGCGTGGGAACCTTAGCTTCTGCCGCCAGTTCTTTCCTCTATAACCCCGCAAAGAAGAAAAAAGAGCTCAAAGCCATCAGGGGCAGCATTTTCCGTTGTCCCAACCCGGCATGCTCACATGTCCTCTCGGCCAAGGAGATTCACAACCGTCGGTGCTCCAAATGCAAGACGCAAGGATAAAAAGAACCGAATTCTAATCATTAAATCATAAAAACGATGAAAAAACTACTTATTTCAATGATGGTTCTCTTGGCTGCATGTCTGGGAACCCGTGCTCAACAGACTTACGCTCTGATCACTGGCGTGTCGTCTTATCAAAACTCTGACATGAATCTTGGCAACACCACCAAGGATGCCAAGGATCTCAAACGCGTGCTCGACAAGCTTGGGGTGAAGTCGGCTCTTCTCACCAGCAAATATGCCAATCGTGTAAACATTGCTGAGAAGCTCAACAAAATTGTGTCCGTAGCCAAGCCAGAGGATAAGATTATGTTCTTCTTCTCCGGACATGGGTCAACAGGTGTGTTCTGTACTTACGACGAGTTCTTCCCTTATACAGAACTGGTGAGCATCTTGTCGAAAGCCAAAGCTAAGGAAATCTATTGCTTTGTCGATGCCTGTATGTCAGGCAGCGTACAGGACATCTCCTCACAAGGCTATAACTGGGCTCAAAACAAGAGCATGATGTTCTTCATGGGTTGCCGCCCCGAGGAATTCTCCTATGAGAATGCGTGGATAGGCAACGGGTTCTTCACAAAAGCATTGTTGAAAGGACTACGTGGTAAAGGGTCGGACAATGGCACCATCACCGTGCGTTCACTCTTTGACTATATATATAAAGATGTGACAGCCCATACCAGAGACTATCAGCAAGTGCAGCATCCACAGCTCATAGGACCCGGTAGCATGCATCAAAATGTGTTGTTTAGCCGCTAAAGAATCGTTCGACATGCAAAGTGGCCTTTTCGTCACCAAACCCTCAATGCTCATTGAAGAGGCTTGAAAATGTTTGGAACATGCCCCAAAAAGCAGTACCTTTGCATCGTCAAACTAAAATAACAATGAATTATGGAAACCGAGAAGACCAAATTAGTAGGCGGAAGCCAGAAGAAAGGTGGTAAGGACACTACCCAAGTGATATTGACCGCATCAGGTGCTGCTATCGTCGGTGCTGGTGGTGCCGTAGCAGCCACAGAGTTGTTGAAAGACAAACCGAAAGAGGAGGTCACTTCAACAGAGAACACTCAAGAAACTCAGAGTCAGCAGCAGAGTCAGACTGTTTCACAGCCTCAGCAGCCTCAACCTGCTCAGCAGCCTCAGCAACAGGCAACCACCTCCAGTGATGAGATACAGCCGGTAGACAGTGCTCAGGCAGCCCAGAACGAAGCCGAAGTCGCCACCAGTGACAATCCTACGGAGCAACAGCCTCAGACAGGTGAGCAGCAAACCCAGACTGCAGATAATAACGACATTGACCCTGCCCTCGATGATGTGAACCCTGATCTGATAGCTCAGGAGATTACTGCAACGGAGATTGACCCCAATGACGTGGACTTGGCAGACATCGTTACGGTCGATGATGTCGATACGCTCTACTTCGAAGATGGCTCAGAGATGCCTGTGGCAGCCTTCCACACACCCGATGGTGGCGAATACCTGATGGTCGATGTCGATAATGACATGGTGTTCGATGTTGTTACAGACCTCGAGGGCAACCCCGTCACTGCCGTTGAAGGAAACATGACCATGAGCGACATCGAAGACATGATGGACGAGACAGGTGAGGAGCTGGCTCTCAATCCTGAGCAGGATGACAAGGAGCTGGCCTGGGGCGAGGATCCAGAGGATGGCATCGTCGATACAGATGCTGATGGCAACTACCTCGCTTATAACGACAGGGCAACCTCCGATGAGGATGACTGGGATGACGAAGAACAGGAAGAGATTCCCGAAGAAGAGGATGCTGACGACGAGGACGACGACATGGAAAATGATCTCGCCCAGGACGATGACAGCAGCGACGACCTCTATGTGGATGATATTTCATAAGAACCATAATTTCCAGAACCATGCCTAATGAATTTATAAATATCAAATGCAATAAATGCGGACAGTCTCTGCAGGTGAAAAACCCGGGGAAGCCGGGGACATTCCAGATCATCTGTTCCCTTTGCCAGCAGCCTGTGCATTTCCAACTTCAGCCCAAGCCGTTGCGGATGGAAGGTGGAGAGCAGGCTCCCGCCCAGGCGGCTTCACACAACAAGGTACGTGTGCCCCTTCTCACCAATATTGTTCCTGCCAAGAATGGCAAGGGCTATGCCGTGAAGCCCATGGTGAAGGTAGGTCAGCCCTATGGCTTCCGCTGCCCCACCTGTGGCAAGCCGGTTTTGTTCAAGCTGCCTCAGCCGGGCATACAGGGCATCAAATGCCGTCAGTGCTCTACCCAGTTCTATGCCAAGGCTGCCGTTGAGCAGCCAGCGCCAGAAAAGAAACCCGTAGCGCAGAAAAATAAGAAGGATGCTCCTGCAGAGAAGGTTACGACACAGCCCCTGCGCCGAGGAAACAAATATCCCGGTATGCTGACATGGGGAAATATCTTTAGCCGGAAAAAGTTTGTGCTCCACGAAGGAACGTATATCCTTGGAAGGAAGTCGGAAGGGTCGCATTCTGACATCGAGTTCAACGATGTGGAGATGAGCCGACGCTCAGTGTCCATCGAGGTGCAGCACAAGGAGACAGGCTATTTCTTCAAACTCACGGTGCTGAAGGCCACCAACCCGGTTCTGCTCAACAATAAACCGATGGCAGAGACGGAAAGTGTCTACTTGAAATATGGCGATACCATTCAGATGGGACATACCGTGATTAGCTTCAAACAGCAACAGTTGAACAAATAAAATACTACAGCAATGACCATCACACTCAACCAGCCCTACTCGTTCTGCCAGTTAGGCAAGCGTGGCAATCAGGAAGACTGCCGCTATCCTAACAGCAATGAGCCAGCCCACTACGAACCTTTCTTCATCGTTTGCGACGGTGTCGGAGGATGTGCTGATGGTGAGGTGGCAAGCAGGGCTGTTGCTGAGGGCATGGCTAAAGTGCTTCATAGAGTAGACTGGAATGGCGAGTTCACACAAGACGACCTTCAAGAAGCCCTTCTTTCTGCTTATCAGGCCCTGGATGTAGCAGCCCGGCATGCCAGCGACGACATGGCAACTACCTTTACCTTGGTTTGCTTCCATGCTGGAGGATGCACTATGGCTTATATGGGCGACAGCCGCATTTACCAGTTCCGCCCGGGACAGGGAATGCTCTACTGCAGCGATGATCACTCGCTGATCAACGAACTGGTGCATGCAGGCATCGTGTCTCCCGACCAGGCCAAGACACACCCCCAGCGGAATGTCATCAATCGCTATATGGCACCGACATCTGCCGAAGAACAGCGTTGTCAGCCCACCTGGTACCAGACTGCTGATGTCAAGGATGGCGATTGCTTTCTGCTCTGTACGGACGGCGTGACCGATACCATCGACAACGATACCCTGGAAGCCATCATCTGTGGCGATGGTTCTGATGAGGAGAAACGGAATCGCATCGCTAGGCTCTGCACGAATAGCAAGGACAACAACACGGCGTATCTGGTCAGTATCGCACAAGTCAGCAATGATAAGGACGAACAGGCAGGCTGGCATAAGGATTCCGATGACAATGACACCAGACGCTCTACAGGCTCTGCTCCTGTCAATATTGATCTCGAGCTCGCTGAACAAGAGGTCGGCATCTTAGCCCGGTTCTCACAATTTTTCAAGAAAATATTTAATCTATAATTAAAAAAGCAAAGACATGAAAAAGTATTATTGGATGATGCTGGTGGCAGCACTGCTGCTTTGCACGACAGATGCCACGGCTCAGAGAAGACGCGCACAGCGCCAAACGGAACAGCGTGACACCGTCACCGTCCTGAAAGAACAGGCCAGCGCCGGCAATGCTGCCGCCCAGAACACACTTGGCAATTGGTATTATAAAGGCCAGAATGTGCAACAGAACTATGAAGTAGCCTTGAAATACTGGGCATTGTCTGCCCAGCAGGGCAATGCAGAGGCCATCGGCAACATGGCTATGTGCTATCAGCTTGGCCGCGGCACGAACAAAGACTCGGCCATGGCTGTCAAGCTCTATAAGGAGGCTTTCAAGAAAGGCAATACGACAGTCCTCCAGCAGCACGTTGATTTGGCCGACAAGAAGAACAACCTCTTCAGTGCCGTCCTGCTGCACGAAGTCTATCGCGATGGCATCGGTGTCACGCGCGACTCCAGGAAAGCTCAGCAGTATCTGCAGAAGGCTGCCGAAGGCGGCGATACCGAATGTCAGAAGGACTGGGCCATGCTTCAGCTGAATGCCAAGAACACTACCGAGTCCGCTAAATGGTTCAAGAAACTGGCCGATAAGGGGAACCTCACTGGCATCTACTACTATGGCTATCAGCTCTTTAAGGGCATGGGTATCCAGCAGGACAAGGAACGTGCCATAAGCTATCTACAGCGTGCTGCCAATAGTGGCATGTTGGCAGGCAACAGGATGCTGGGTGCTGCCTATTACGAGGGTGAAGGTGTGGCGAAGGACTATAAGGCTGCTGTGGAGAACCTGAAGAAGGCCGTCACGGGTAAATACCCCGATTCACAGATACTGCTGGCTAAGTGTTACATCAACGGCAATGGTGTGACGCAGAACTATGATCAGGCTATGCAGTGGCTCTCGGAGGCTTTCTGCCAGAACAGCAATCAGGCTGAAGAGGTGAAAAAGATCATCGATGATGAGACCGACGAGAACTTCCGCACCTTTATCGAAGGTCTCGAGGATCTCTATGTCGACCAGGATTATGCCGATGCAATGAAGCTGTTCAAGAAGGTTGAAAAGGCCAAGATTGTCGAGGGAGCGACCATGCAGGGCGTATGCTTGATGGATGAGCAGAATCCCAAGGGTGATGCAAAGAAAGCCTTCAAGATCTTGGAGAAGGCTGCTGAGACCAGTGCTGCCGCAAAGTATTATCTCGCACAGCTCTATCAGGAAGGCAAGGGCGTTGAGAAGGATACCAAGAAAGCCGGTGAGCTCATCTTGAAGGCTGCCAACGAAGATAACGGTTATGCACAGGAGAAGGCTGGTGACATGTATTTCGAAGGTAGAGGCGTCGCTCAGGACTACGTCAAGGCAGTCGAATACTACCTGATGGCTGAGGCTCAGTCAAAGCTCACCCCCGCTTCTGCCCGAAACCTGGCCAAGTGCTACAGCATGGGCATCAATAACTTGCCTGACAAGAACAAGGCTCAGGAACGTATTGAGGCTCTGAATAAGGTTCGCAGTACGAACAAGCTGCTTGATATGCTGAAGAAACTCTAACTAGAAATAATCAGTCCTATGGAAGACAAGAGTAAGAAAAAAGGCAGTAGCCTCGGCTCAGGCATCATGGGCGGTGTGGCTGGCGTTACCGGCACGCTCGGAGTCAGCGAGATTGCTGAAGCCATGAAGCAGCGTTCGGAGACTATCGAAGAAGAGGAGGAGACCGCGACCCAGCAAAGCCAGCATGTGTCAAGCAACAACCACGCTCATGACGATGTGATGGAAGATGACATCGTGGATACAGGGCATCAGACTGCTGTCAATACCATTGATGCTGATGAGATACAGCCTGTAGACTCTGGCGGAGGTGTTGCTACCGACAATGACGATGTCCTGACAGCCGAACTGCAGAATGTCAATCCCGACGAGGTGGCTCAGGCACTTGTCATGGAGGCAGACGATGCTGACAATCTGATGGCGAGCCATGCCATCGAGGAAGTCGTTGTCGATGAGGATGTCGCTTCCCTGTTCAACGAAGAGGAAATCACCGTTGATGAAGAAGATATTGATGTTAGCATTGCTATTGATCCCGCTGACGAGGAACTCCTCAGCGAGAATACCGAGGGAGAGGATGATGAGGTGATTGATGATGAGGAAATTGACGAAGAGGAGGATGACATCGACGAAGACCTGGACGAGGACCTCGCTGATGCTGACGACTCAGAGGAGATGGACGATATCATTGATGACATAGGATAAGCCCTTTTATTTAGAATCCGGCCTTGACTACGTGAGCAAGGTCGGATTTAAACACACTTAAATCTTGAATAATGAATAATATATTGTTGCTATTTTTATTGCAGTGTTTTACTTTGTCTATACAGGCAAGGAACGACTCTATCAAAATTAAACTGGAAGTTCCTCAGGAAAAACAGCTATACGCACGAGATGACGAACTCTGTAAAAGGTATGTTAATCCAGATAATAAAAAAGACACAATTAAAGCACCTCTTGTGTTAGTTGACATTCGACAGAACGCCAAACCTGTTGAAGGAGTCGTTTTTGACGGTAATTTTGCATCTGTTTCTGACAACAAAATATTTAAGAATAAGTTGTATTGGGTCTACCTACTGGAAAAAGAATATACACTTGTGGTAGATAACACCAATATAGATATGCGAGACTACATGCCTATAGAATGGGATGGTGTTGAAAGAGCAACGGTATATCTGCTTACCATCATCTTGCCCGACACGGGGCCGGAGATTCCCAAGAGTAACTTTACCCTTTCTGCAGGTTTCAATGTCTTGCCTCTGATAGGACCACAGATCTCAGCAGGATTCATGACTCATAACTTCTGTGCAGAAGTGGGACTCGTGTATGGACTGGGTAAATCGAAAGATACCTATATATATAATAGTGGTGGCGATTTGCAGGATGCCTACCGCTATGCGCCCATGCGTGCCTTCCTGCGAGCGGGCTATGAAATATGGGCTGCTGATGTGTTCTCCATCACGCCACAGGTAGGCGTGGCCATCAACAACATCCATGGCAGTCGTCTTAGCGTGGCAAGTGGCAGTGAAAAGGTGCTCAGCGGTGCTACCGCTATCTCAGCCACCGTGGGAGCAAGGTTCATGTATGCCCCCTCAGGGCGCACAAAGCCTATTCGACTATTTCTCACGCCAGAATTTGATGTGGCAGTGTCGAAGGACAAGAATTTTAAGGCTTTGGCCGACTATGACTCAAAAATCAAATCATGGGCAGAAGGCTTGGGACTCAGTTTCGGATTGATGTATTACTTTTAATTTTCTCAATGATTATGAAAAAGAACATACTGCATAATATCATCTTCACCCTCTCACTCATGAGTGGCTCGCTGATGCTGGGCAACATGCTCTCATCGTGTGCTGACGAGGCCGATACTGAGAATCTGGTGCTTTCAGGTGAATACCTGTCACTTGAAACCCGTAATGTCACACTGGAAGGCGGTGGCAGTAGTCATACCATTGCCATCGACGCCAACTGCGAATGGAAAGTCAGCGATGTTGCTGAATGGCTTACGGCCAGCCCCACGTCGGGCAATGGCAGCGGCAGCCTCACCCTTAGTGCACAAGCTAATAGCAGTGTGAATGCAGAGCGGACGGCAAACATCAGTATTGTCAGCAGTGGAGGCCTGCGTCGCAGCATCCACGTGGTGCAGAACCGTAATCAGGAGTTGCTGGCCTTCAACGTCGACGAGCTGGCCTTCCCTGCCGAAGGCGACACCAAGACCCTTACCATCAACAGCAACGTCAGCTGGACATTGCAAGGTGCCGAAGAGTGGTTCTCGCTGAGCGCCACGCAGGGCAAGGGAACAGCAGATATTATCATAACTGCACGGCCCAATACGAGCGAGGCCAGCCGCCAGGCAGTACTCACGTTGAAAGGTACTACCCTCACCACTCGTGTCACGATCTCACAAGAGGGTGAGCAGCGAGCCATTACACCCAGTGTCACCTCGATGACTTTCGATGCTGTGGGCGCAACGAAGACATTCACCCTTGATGGTACTGCCGCATGGACGGCATCGTCGAGTGCCGAGTGGCTCAAACTGACACCCCTCAGTGGTACGGGTGCCGCTACCTTGTATGCTACTTGTACCGACAACATTGCGCAATCGCAACGAACAGCCAAGATAACAATCACTCTTACAAGCAGTGGCTATACCCAGACCGTCGATGTGCTTCAGCAAGCGGCCCAGTTACCTGCCTTGGCCAATATTCAGATTGTGAGTATCGAGAGAACGAGTGCCACCTTGGCCGCTCAAGTCAGCAGTGCCTTCGATATTACAGAGTATGGCTTTTGCTACTCTGCCGTCTCAGAGACGCCTCTTACCAGCGATGGCCATGTGCAGGCAAGCAGCCGCGATGCAGATGGCACCTACACCGCCTCGCTCAGCAACCTGCAAAGTGGCACCACCTACTATGTCCGTGCCTATGCCCGAAGCATTGTCGGCACAGGCTACGGCAATGTGATGAAGGTCACTACGAGTGGTGGTAAACCTGGTGAAGATGACAATCCAAAGCCAAACATCTAAAAAAACAATAATAACATAAAAAATAAGAAGAAATGAAAAGAACATTAATGGCGTTCGCATGCTTTGCCTTAGTAAGCATCGCAGTAAAGGCCCAGATGGGGCAGATCGTTTTGCACCACCAAGGAGCGGTGTCGGTCTTTGCCAATGACAAAATGGAGGATGCCATGACAAAAGCTGTCGATGGTGATACCATCTATCTGAGTGAAGGCACATTTTCCAGTGCCATGAACATTACGAAAAAGGTGAGTGTCATTGGAGCTGGCTACAATACGGTTTACTTAGGCACTATCAATATCGACATTCCTGGAGAACCTACACTCACAGCACGCTTGCTTGATGCTATGGATATTCAGGCAGTCGTCGAAGTAAAGCAGGCATGCAAGGGAATGGTCATCCGAAAGTGCAAATTCAGATCCATTGTTTTCAGTGCTTTGACTGAGGATGCAACCATCGACCGATGCTGGTGCTTTGGTACGGGCTCTAATGGATTCAAACTGTCAAAAAATATCAAAGACATGATTGTATTGAATAGCAGAGTACGAAGCCTCAGCGGTGATGCTTCACCTGCCACTATAAACTTCATGCATTGCAACATCAGGCAAATATATAACGTTAACGGTGCATGTGTATTTGCCTCTTTTACAAATTGTATTATCGCCGACTGGTATGATACTAGTAGTAATAATTATTATTATACAAATACTGTATATCGCTATTGCTTGGGCGGAGAGAATTATTATAGCAAAAGCGATTGGAATAATTGCTGGAATTATGGTAATACGAATATTCTCAATGATAATTGTTATTGCTCACTTAGCGATGCCGACTTGCAGGCAAAGGGCTATATAGGCAATGACGGCACAGTGGTTGGCTGTACGGGTGGCGAAAACCCCTATACGCTCACTCCTGCTGTACCCCGCGTAACGGAGCATACCATCACGGTAGATACTGAGAAGAAAGAACTGAACGTGAACATTAAGGTAACCACCAACTAACCCACCAATACATGAAAAGTATGCAAAAACGAACAAGCATCTTCCTGGCACTCCTACTTGCCACTGTCCTGGGTCATGCCCAGAGCATCAAGCGGTATGAGTACTGGATGGATTCTGACTACGGCACGCATACCACGGTGGAGACTACGCAGACAGACATCGCGCTGAAGATAGACATCTCCAAGTATGGGGAAGGGGTGCACTATCTATGCTTCCGTGCTCAGGACGACCAACAGGAGTGGGGAGCATTGTCGCGATTGTTCTTCTTCATTTCGGAAGCACCATCGACAGCCACAAAAAGATACCAGTATTGGATTGACGACAACTATAGCAGCCAGCAGATGGTGGCAACAAGTGGTGAAGCTGTCAATCTGAAAGTGGATTTGTCGAACATGACTTCTGGAGTACACTACCTGAACTTGCGACCGCAGAATGCAGAAGGGACTTGGGGCAGCCTGTCGCGATGGCTGTTCTTTGTGCCCGATATGACCTATGCCACTCCTACACATCTGGAGTATTGGCTGGACGATGATTACAGCAGCCGACAGTTGAAAGCCCTGAATGGTGACACTTTCATGGGCTTCGTAGATATCAGCCAGCTCAGTGAGGGCATCCACTTCTTCAACTATCGAGGTTTGGACAGCGAGGGCCGATGGGGTAACATCTACCGTCATCTGATCTTTGTCACGGGCGAGCCGACTCCTGGCGAGGCTCCCCTCATTGGCTACCGCTATGCTTTCAATGGTGAGAGCACCTATGTCGATCTCAAAGAGACCACAGAGTATGAGTTACAATCCTTTGCACTCACCATCCCTGAGTTACAGCAAATAGGATCGCTCACTGAAGGGTGTACTTACGACTTTGATGCCCAGACGGAGAAAGTGTCCTTCCACCGTACGAATAACGTGAGTTTTGCTATTCAGTTCCAAGATAAGACGCATCAATGGAGTCCTCCTGCTACCACACAGTTTGAGATGAAGGACTCTTGTGAGAAGGCCATGCTGCGCTTGGTGCCTGACCAGGAGCTGTCGGTCAGCAAGGTGGCACCAGGTGACTTCCAGGCTCTCCTGATAGATGTAGCCCAGAGTGGCACCTACTATCTCTATGCCGAGCAGCAGGCTACGTTGCGTATCTTTAATACTGACGGCTCACTCTTCACGACGATAGAGCCAGAACAATGGTTGGGCCAGACCCATCAGTTGCCCATCTCTAGAGGCACTTACTTTGGCGTAATCTACAATATGGCCCAGGAGGACATGGAGCTTCCGTTGAAGCTGCGGCTCATGACCAACGATAACATTCTGCCTACACCCGTCATCAACTTCACTGAGGGAATGGTGACGATGAGCTGCCAAGTGACCGATGCAGATATCTACTATACCCTTGACGGGTCAGAGCCGTCACTACAAAGCAGCCATTATTCCGCTCCATTTGCCCTAAAGCGCAATGCCACCATTAAGGCAAAGGCCGTGCATTCAGGATGGTCAGACTCTAGCATTGCCACACTCATTGTCGACAGCTATAAGGTGACCACGCCTGTCATTACTGGCAAGACCACTCGCCGTGACGGCATACTGGTCTATCAGCTGGAGATGTCGTGCGAGCCTGCCGAGGCTACTATCTACTATACACTCGACGGTAGTGACCCATGTATCTATGGCCATGAGTACAAGGAGCAAGAACCAGTAACCATTACCGGGCTATGTACAGCGAAAGCCGTAGGCCGCCTCAATGGATACAACGACAGCGATGTGGCAGAGCAGACCTTCGACCCGACGCAGTTCAGGACAGCCACACCCGTTCTGGCCCGTCAAGGAACAGGCATCAGTATTAGTTGCCAAAGCGAAGGCGCTGACTTCTATTACACTACTGATGGCACAGTACCTACGGCCAAGAGCCAACGCGCGCAAGGATCCTTCATCCAGCCAGATCGCAACTTCCGCTATACCGTGGTGGCCATATTGGAGGGCAGCCTGCCTAGCGATGCTGCAACCATCGATGTTGACTGGTTGCAGACGCCAGCACCCCGACTGCTCCCGTCAGGAGAAAGTCTGCTGGCTATGGAATGTGACTTGGCTGACGCCACGATCTACTATGAACTGGGTGGAGGCAACCCCACAACAGCATCAACGAGCGTAAAACCAGGTGCCATAATAACACTTGTTGACAACCGAGTGGTAAAAGCCATGGCCATTGCACCAAACTTGAATGCCAGCGATGTGGTCACTTTCACTCCTGGTGGGTTCACTGCAGAAATGGTTCAGTGTTCGTACGACGGGCGTAAGCTTACCCTGACCTGTTCCACCCAAGGCGCAGTTATCCATTATAAATTCGTTGAGGGTATTACAGGTGAAGGCATCTATACCGCTCCATTGGTTGTTGATTATCCCAGCAAAGTAATGACTTATGCTGAGAAAAAAGACTGGAACAGCTCTGCACAGACATTGTTCAGCATGCATAGCTGCTATGACGGGCAGACAGCCCGCACGGATGAGCAGGGAACGTTGAGTCAGGCTTTCATTTGGTGTGGTGTCGATAATGTCAAGTCACTGGTGATTGATGGCATGATCAATTCTGACGACCTGTCGTTCCTGCGCTCAATGCCAGCATTGTATCATCTTGATCTTGCTTCGGCAAGTTTGGGCGATAATGAAGCCCTTCCTGATGGTGCTTTTGCAGATATGAAGCAATTGCTGAGCATCAGTGTCCCCCGACATATGAATAATGCCGGTACAGGCCTGTTCCGTAACTGCCAGCAGCTGGCCGCCATCACCTGGAATGCCAGCTTCCGGCTTACCGATGCCATGCTGAGCGGATTCCAGAACCCCAACCTGTTGCTATACGTAAAGATGTCGACCGATGCTCCTACATCCGTGCGTAATGTGATTGTGAATGGTGTAGCTCCGCTCATTACCCTTAGTGATGCCGATGGCAATGCAAACTTCTACTGCCCGACGCCCTTCGTTGCCCAGCACATCAGCTATGAGCATGACTATCTGATGAGAACAATCATCAGCCAATGTCGTGGCTGGGAGACGATAGCGCTACCGTTTACTGTGCAGCGGGTCAGTCACAAGACAAAGGGCGCTTTGGCTCCTTTTGCCGCACATGACGACACGAAGAAGCCTTTCTGGCTCTGCCAGCTGACAAGGAATGGATTTGAGGCTGTAGACAGAATGGAGGCGAATACGCCATACATCATCTCAATGCCGAATAACAGTGTCTATGCAGACGACTATATCCTCGGAGGAATAGTAACGTTTGAGGCTGATAATGTAGAGCTGTCAGGTGAGATGCCACAAACCAATCCGTCGAAAGATGAATTCACGTTTGTGCCAACCTTCATCGCTACAGCGAAGACAGAACATGTGCTACCCATCAATCGTGGACAAGAGTTTGACGGTCGGGCTGAAGGCAGTGCTTTCTTCCGTGACTTGGAACGCGAAGTTCGGCCATTTGAAGCTTATATCAGCACTCCAGAAGGAAGCTATGCCCGTCAACTGGATATTAGTGATATGCAGACTTCAGGTATCTTGGAGTTGCCCATGTTGAAAGACAATGAGCAAGATGTATACTATGATTTGCAAGGACGGCGACAGGGTACTCGCCGCAATACCCTTGGAAAGGGAGTCTATATCATTGGCGGGAAAAAGGTGCTGGTAGGTTTTTAGTACTAAGAGTATAAAATACCTATGTACAATAGTGATAGAAGCTACATCTTTTAAGTTTGTAGCTTCTATCTTTTATTGTGTGTTATCGTAGGCACTCTTAGAAGTATACCTAGCTGCAGCTAATTGCCCTCGTAATAGTGGAATGAGAGGATAGTCCGTGGCAAGAAATACTTTTTGGGGGGAAGCGTTTATTTCCTGCTGTAAAAAGTTGCGGGAACGAAAGAAAAGTCGTACCTTTGTAGCCAAATGCAAAATCGGCTATTGATGAAACAGATCGTTCTATCCCTCATACTGCTCTTCGCCCTCGTGGGCGGAGCCTCTGCCCAGCGGCTCACCGTGGAGTCGTTCCGGGCAGCACCTACCGACCTCTCGGCGAGCACCAGCCCGCGACTCGACCTCAATGGGCAGCCCTGCGGACTGGTGAAGGTGCAGCTCGCCACCGTGGGTGCCGAGTTCACCGGCAATGTCATCGGTAACTGCGAATACCGGACGGGCGAGTACTGGGTGTACATGACGAAAGGCTCTTACCTGCTGAAGGTCAAGCTACCCAATGTCGTACCGCTGGAGGTGAGCCTCCGCGACTATGGCATCCGTGGCATCGAGCCGAAGACGACGTATGTGCTGACGCTGCTGCTGCCACAGACGGTGCAGAGTGCCGACGACGGCATGCGCTACCTCACGGTCAGCGTCGTCCCCAAGGACAGCAAGGTGACCATCGACGGTGCCTGGTGCCCGGTGGAGGATGGCGTGGCCACGAAGCTGCTCGCCGTTGGCAACCATCGCTACACGGTGGAGGCTCCCGGCTATGCCACCGTTGCCCGCGACGTGCTGATTGCCGAGACCGATGTGCGGGAGGAGGTCACCCTGCGGTCACTGTCGTCGGCGGTGACCATCAGCTGCCCCACGGAGGGCGCACAGATATGGGTGAACAACCAGCTGCGCGGCCCCTCGCCGTGGCGCGGCAGTCTGGTGCCGGGCAGCTACCGCATCGAGGCACGCCGTGAGGGCTATCACCCCGCTACGATGACGCGCATCGTCGGCGAGGGCACCGACCTCACCGTCGACCTACCCGCGCTGCAGCCGATGACGGGCAGCCTGCGTGTCAACGTCAGGCCCTACCAGTCGGAGGTGTGGCTTGACGGCAGCCGGAAGGGACAGACACCGGCCACACTACGCGACATCGTCGTGGGGCGCCACGACCTCGAGGTGACCCGTCAGGGCTACAAGCCGCTGCGACAGACGGTGGTGGTGCGCGACGGGCAGGTCGACTCCCTCGTCGCCACGCTCTCACCGTCGTCCGGCAGCGATGGCCGTCAGCCCGCCCTCTATCTCCTCGCCAGCCTGCAGGCGGGCTCGCTGATGGGTGTCGTGGCCTCGCTGGGCACTTATGTCGGCAGCGTCAACGTCGAGGCCTCCTACCTGCTGGGGCTTTCGAAGAGCGAGGATATCTACTGGAACGCTGTCAGCAGCGCGCAGGAGGCGGTCGTCTGCCAGTATAAACCGTCGGCCTTCGGCCTCAAGCTGGGCTATCAGGTGGCGATGGGCTCCGCGTTCAGCATCACTCCCCAGGTGGGTGCCAATATCGTGCAGGTGAAGGCCGACCAGTCGACCTGCAACGTCACGTCGGCCACCGTCGGCGCCCGTCTCGGCTATTCCGTCACCCGTGCCATCGGCCTGCTCCTGGCTCCCGAGTACGACATTGCCATCAGCAAGAGCGACATCTACAAACAGCTTGAGCCCCTGTCCTCGAAGATCAAGGGGTGGGGCACGGGCTTCAACGTGCGTGTGGCTCTCACCTTCTCGTTCTGACCTCTAACGACTATTCCCCATGAAACGAACAGCATATTTCCTCATCTCCCTGTTGGCCCTGCTGACGGCCTGCACCGACAAGAACGATTTCGGCGACGGCTTTGAGCCGTCGCTAGAGCGGAAGAACTATCATTTCAAGGTCAGCCCCACTGACGTCGTGCAGCAGACCTCAACCGGCGGCACGCACCAGCTGACCATCACCACCAACGACACATGGACGGCCACGAGCAGTAGCACGTGGATGCAGCTGTCGCAACGCGAGGGCAGCGGCGATGCTACGGTGACGATGACCATTGGCGACAACAACTCCATCCATGAGCGCCGCGACACGACCATCTTCCGCTCTGGTCATCAGACCGAGGTGAAGGTGGTCACCATACAGGCTGCCCGCTATCTCACCGTCTCTCCAAAGGAGGATATTACATTCCCAGTCGACGGAGGCACAAGTCAGACTTTTACTGTCGATACCGATGGCAGCTACGATGTAACATCGTCTGAGTCGTGGCTCACTATCAGCCAACAGGGAAATACCTTTACTGTTACTGCTACCAGAAACGACTCTGGTAGTAAAAGGAAAGCCTTGATTACCGTGGCGATGATTGGGATGATGGTTGGGGAAAACTATGAGGTGGAGCTGCCTGTCGAACAGGATTCTGTGGCTAGTGACGGAGTTTTTGCATTGGAATTTGATAATGGTGATATTTCTTTTAGTTTGACCAAAAACAATACTACGGCCTCCTTTACAATGAAGATGGTATACGGCGGCACCTTCCAGATGGGGCGTGCTGCCAGCGATGGCGGTAATGATGAGACACCTGTCCATAGTGTGACCTTATCCTCCTTCAGAATTGGCGAGACAGAGGTGACACAAGATTTGTGGTATGCTGTCATGGGAAAGTCACCTTCTAGTGGATATAAATGGGAATATCGTGGCGTTGGAAACGATTATCCTGCCTATTGGGTTAGTTGGGATGACTGTCAAGAGTTCATCACGGAATTAAATACCATATGTGCATCTTATTTAAATAACAATCAGCATTTCCGCCTTCCTACTGAAGCAGAGTGGGAATATGCTGCTCGTGGTGGAAATAAGTCAAAGGGCTACAGATATAGCGGGAGCAATGATATTGGCTCCGTGGCTTGGTATGGTGGAAATAGCGGCAATACGACACATGAAGTGAAAAAGAAGCAGCCTAACGAGCTAGGCCTCTATGATATGACGGGTAATGTGAACGAGTGGTGCTATGATTGGTGGAGCGACTATAGCGCAGGCGCACAGACAGATCCTGTTGGGCCAAGGGAAGGCACTCATCGAGTTTATCGAGGAGGAAGCTTCTATAACACAGAGTGTCAGATTATATATCGTCGTGGTTATTCTCCAGATACTCATTGGGATGATTTTGGCTTCCGCTTGGTTTTAGGTGCCCCTTTGGAAGAACCTGCTGATCCATATCCAACCACTTCTGGACTAGACAACGGCCATGAGTGGGTGGATCTCGGTCTTAGCGTCTGCTGGGCCACGACGAACGTGGGTGCCTCGAAGCCTGGCGACTATGGCGACTACTATGCCTGGGGTGAGACATCGACGAAGAGCACTTACGATTGGAGTACGTATAAATACTGCAATGGAAGTTATGACTCGATGACCAAGTACTGTACCATTTCCGGTTATGGCACTGTCGACAACAAAACGGTCTTGGAATCTTCCGACGACGTTGCCCAGATGAAGTGGGGTGGCGGTTGGCGCATGCCCAGCCTCGAGGAGCTGGAAGAGCTGAAAGAGAAGTGTAAATGGGAGTGGACTCAGCAGGACGAGCATAACGGTTACCGTGTGACAGGTCCTAATGGTAATTCCATTTTCCTGCCCGCCGCAGGCTGCCTCGATAGTTCGCTCAGCGGCGCGGGTTCGTACGGCTACTACTGGTCGCGCACGCTCGACGAGAGCAGCCCGTACTACGCGCGCGGCCTGGGCTTCACCTACATCGGCACGAGCTACTACAACCGCTACTACGGCTTTGGCGTGCGGCCCGTGCGTTTCTCAGAATAAGCATCCTCCCCAAGGCGCTCCCCCCCCACTCATGTTGCGTCGCTGAGCCCCCGGCGGGGCGCGATGCGGGCCTTCAGGCCGCGCCCCGCCGGGGGCTCAACGGCGCAACATGAGTCCGCTGGTTTCCTCTGCCCCTGCCCTCCGGATATTTTTTCTTTTTCTCTTGTTTCTTCTTCATCGGCAACGTCCTGGGCGAGGTACCAACAAGGCGGGTGAGTGCTAGGTGTACATGTCGGAAGGCACGCAGCAGCTCGTCGTCGGCCCCTGGTTGCTTCACTCCACGTTTTTGAAGATCACCTGATCCAGCTTGTCGCGGGCCTCCTTGTGACCTCGGCGACTCGCTTTCTGATACCATTCCTTGGCCTTCTTCCGGTCTTTATGATAGTATTCGTAGATGAGGCCCTGGTCGTAGGCAGCCACGGCACTGCCCTTGTTCGAGGCGCGCTCGTTCCACTTAGTACACTCTTCTATCTCCTTTGAAGTGTAGAAACTATCTTTGTAGTATTTCCCCTCTTTCTCCATGGCCTGGATGTGACCCTGTTCTGCGGCTTTGAGATTCCAGTGGTGATACATGATGATGAATGGATGCCCGTCGGGCATGTCGATGTTCACCCATAAGCCGAGATACAGATCGCCCAGCTCATACTGAGCATCTGCCAGCCCCTGCTCGGCCGCTTTGGTGAGCCAGCTGATGGCTGCCGTCGAGTCCTCTGCCTCCGCAAGATAAGGTGTCTTAGCATCGCAGGTAGCCATGAAATGCCAGACATTGGCACTGTTGGCATCGTCAATCCTTTTCACGTAGTGACGTCCTACTTCCAGCTGGGCCTCGGCCAGCCCTTGCTCAGCAGCCTTCAGAAACCATTCCATGGACTTCTCCTCGTCGCGTTGCTTGCCATTTCTGGGCATTTTGTAGTCCAGGGCCAGTTCATACTGGGCCTTGGCATCGGTGGGATGGTCGGGGTCGGCAGGTGTCGCTTCGGCAATGGTAAGCAGATAGGTGCACAGGCTCTGGACGGACTCTATGCCATGGTCGGCAAAGTTCACGTCGACTGTGCCGTGCCGCTCCGTCACCAGGCTGACGCCGTAGGTGCCGTCGGGGAGATACATCCAGGTGGTGGCCCCCCGCCTCGCCATGTCGCCCACGTTCATGTCTCCCTCTGTCTTCAGCAGCCTGTCCACCATCTGCACCTTGATCAAGGCACAGGGCTTGCCGCCCGGTGCCAGCCGCCGTTGGGTAGATCCGGAGATGTCGAGAGGGTCGGCCGTGAAACTCTTCACAGTCAACTGTTGTGCGCAGGCAAAACCTGCCGTCAGCATCAGTAATGATAAAAGGAACAATCGTCTCATCGCTCTTCAGGGTTTCAATCGATGGTGATGCCTCTTCTGGCAAGTTCTATCTTGGCTTTGCTGTTTCCGTGGAGCGCTGCTTTCCTGTACCACTCATTGGCATCTTCATATTTGCCGGCATGTTCGGAGAGGGCACCCATCAGGTACTCCGCGTCAGGAAACCCCTGTCTGGCAGAACGCCAGGCAAGGGAGGCACATTTCTCCATGTCCTGCTTCGTGCCCCTGCCGTCCATGTAGCACACGGCCACGTTGTATTCTGCCATCTTGTTCATACGGCTGGCAGCCTTTTCCGAGAGCTCGAAGCCTTTCTTCTCGTTCTTGCTCACGCCGATGCCCTCCAGGTAGCAGGCTCCCAGCAGTGCAGTACATTCCGTGACGTTATGCTCGTCTCCCTTACGCATCCACTCGATGGCTTTCTTCAGGTCTTTCTCCACGCCTTCGGCCCCGTCCATATAGATCCTGGCCAGGTCTTCATAGGCATCCTCAGAACCGTTGGAAGCAGCTTTCTCATACCATTCCAGGGCTTTCTGCCGGTCTTTCTCGCAGGCGGTGCCATAGTAGTAATATTCGCCCACCATATACTGGCCATAGGCGTTGCCTTTCTCTGCCGACTTGTTGTACAGCTCAAAGGCTTTGCTCTTGTCGACTTCGGTGCCCAGGCCGAGTGAATAGCAGCGGGCTAGGCTGTTGATGCCGAGCACATTGTCCTTGTCGGCACTTTTCTGCGTCCACTCAAAGCCTTTCTGCTCGTCAATCTGCACGCCCAGACCCTCGCGGTAGGCTATCCCAAGACTGTACATCGCATTGGTGTCTCCTTGGCGGGCGGCCTTTTCGTGCCAATAGAATGCGTTCTCAAGGTTTTTCTCTGTTCCTCTGCCGTTTTTATAACAGAGGGCCAGGTTGTTCATTGCTCCGGCATCACCATGGTTGGCTGCACGCAGGTAATAGAGGGCTGACTTCTCATCGTCTTCTTTCGTGCCTTGCCCCTTCTCATACATATAGCCAGCATAGAATTCGGCTGTGCCATGGCCCTGGTCGGCTGCCTTCTCAAACCATTCGAGGGCCTTGGCATAGTCCTGCTTCACCCCGCGCCCGTTGTAATAGCAAAGCCCAAGGTAGTACTGGGCAAAACGATATCCTTTCTCCGCGCTCCGGCTGAACCAGCTCACAGCTGTCTTATAGTCGCGCTCCACGCCGACACCTTCGTAGTACATACGTCCGAGGTTGTACATGGCGATGTCGAAGTCTTTTGCTGCAGCCTGCTCATAGAGCGTCTTCGCCTTTGCCAGGTCCTTAGCCACGTGACGGCCATGGTAATAGCAGTTGCCTACGCCGTTGACGCCACCGGGATGGCCCTGGGCGGCAGCCTTGCTGAACCAGTAGAAGCCCTTGGCATAGTCTTTCTCCACCCCGTTTTCACCAAGTATATAGTCGCGCCCCAGGAGGTACTGGGTCTCGGCATTCAGCGTGTCGCTGCGGTCAGCCAGCTTGCGGGTACCCGTCACCTCCTCCAGCTTGAGCACGTAGGTCTTCCCCTCCTCAAGCTGGGTTATGCCATAGTCGTTGAATATGACAAACAGTGAGAGATGTCGGTCGAAGTGGAAAACCAGCTTACGGGTGCCCTTCGTAGAATAGACCCAAGTATATGAGCCTTTTCGCAGCACATCGCCGATAACATTACCACCTACCTGAACCACCTTGTCGGTAGCCATGACCTTGATGATGGGGCAGGTGTTGCCTACGAGGTCTTTCCGGGGGCTGTCGATGGCAGAGCGGTCGTTCTCATCCAGCATAAAACTCTTCACGCGATATTCCTGTGCCAGCATGCCTGTCAGCGTGCAGCACAGCAGCAGTGTCAATGCCGTTCTCTTCACGCAGTTCCTGACTCTTTGTGTCATTGTGCCTTCGTGTTCCATAATAAGATTCGTTTTTTAAAAGTTCATTCGTACAACCGTCTGAAAAAGTTCGTCTGGCAGCATCACCACACCAGCTCCTCACGCTCACTGTCGAAGCGGAGAGGCTCCTCCCAGCCGGCCTGTCGGCATACCTCCTCGATGTGGCTGAGGATGGCGGGCGGGATGGGCTGCAGACCACTGTGATAACGGTAGTAGATGGTGCGTCCCAGGTCGCTGATGAGAGTGTGCTTGATCTGGCGGGCCTTCGCCTGTGGGATGTCGTCGTAGAAATGTTCCTTCATCCCTATGGGCATCATCACGGGGCGGTCGTCGCAGTAAAGGTCGCACCGCCCCGCCATGGCGGGGGCATAGCGCAGGTTGACGCTCTTCACGATGCGTGTGCGCCCGTCCACATACGGGCCTGCCAGCCAGTGCAGGCAATGCTCATGCCGGTCGCAGGCCTTGTTGTAGCATATCAGGTAGCTGTCGGCCTTCTCACGCAGCAGCTGTTCTTTCTTCTCCTGGTCCATATCTCCTTGATTCGTAGTTGATGCTGCAAAGTTACACAATTTTATTGAATCTGGAAAGGGTTTGAGGTGATAAAATGTTCAGAGACGCTAAAAAACAAAGTGTTTATGGCCTATAAACAAAGTGTTTTTAAGCCATAAACAAAATGTTTACTGCCCATAAACACTTTGCGCTCACCGTACTCATCCCGTGACTTTGAGGTACAGACAGGACTTTTTCGCCGATATTTTTGCAGGAACGGAAGAAAAATAGTAATTTTGCACGCACAATCAGAACAGACCATTGATGAAACAGCTATTTCTGACACTTGTATTTCTATTTGCCCTGCTAGGCGGGGGCTCTGCCCAGGAGCTCACGGTGAAGTCGATGGAGGCGGCGCCTCTGGACCTCTCGGCGAGCACGTCGCCCCGGCTGGACCTGAACAAACAGCCGTGCGCGCTGGTGAAGGTGCAGCTGCCATTGGTGGGTGCTGCCTTCTCTGGCAATGTGCTGGGCGAGGTGGAGAACCGTGCGGGCGTCTACTGGGTGTATATGAGTCAGGGATCGTACAAGCTGCAGGTACACCATCAGGATTTTATGCCTCTCGACGTGAACTTCCGCGACTACGGCATTCGTGGCGTGGAGGGGAAGGTGACGTATGTGCTGACGCTGCAGAAGCCGCAGGGAGGCAGTCAGACTGTCGACGACGGTCGGCAGTATCTTGCCATGAGCATAACGCCGAAGCATAGCAAGGTGATGATCGACGATGAGGAACGTGGACTGCAAGACGGGCAGCTGAGCATCCGCCTGAGGAAAGGACGGCACCACTATCACGTGGAATGCTATGGCTATACATCCGAAGATGGTGACGTGGAACTCGGTGACAAACGTGGCGACCCCATTGTGGTAAACCTCCGCTCAAAGGAGGCTACGCTTAGCGTCAGCTGCGCTACTGCCGGTGCTCAGATATATATCAACGAGAAGCTGTATGGAGCATCACCCTGGACGGGACGCCTGCCTAAAGGGGACGATTATATCGTTGAGGCTCGCCTTGCTGGCTACCATCCGCAGCAGCAGAGCCTTTCACTGGACTGGAACGAGTCGCGACAGGTGACGCTGCCTGCACTGCAGGCTATCGCTGGCAGTCTGGATGTGAACTATCTTCCGCTGGATGCCGAGGTGTGGCTTGACGGGAAAAAGGTGGGCCAGTCACCCGATGTGTTCCGTGATATCAGTGTTGGCCGCCACGAAGTGGAGCTACGTAAGAGCGGCTACCAGACAAAGAAAGAGCAGATAGAGATCAAGGAAGGTCAGACTACGGCTGTCAGCGGCAAGCTGGAGGCATCGGCAGTTGGACAAGCCGCGATAGGCGGACAAGCCGTGGCAGGCAGTAGCGAAGCCTCCGGCATGGATAACGGTCATGAGTGGGTGGACCTGGGCCTGAGCGTTTGCTGGGCCACGACGAATGTGGGTGCCTCGAAGCCTGGCGACTATGGCGACTACTATGCCTGGGGCGAGACGTTGATGAAGAGTGAGTATAGCTGGAGTACCTATAAATACTGCAAGGGTAGCGAAATATCCATGACGAAGTACTGCACTGAATCCGACTTTGGCACTGTCGACAACAAGACTATTTTGGATGCCTCCGATGACGTTGCCTATGTGAATTGGGGCGGCAATTGGCGCATGCCCACCTGCGATGAGTTGAAAGAGCTGAAGGAGAAGTGCAAATGGACCTTGGAAGAGAGAGACAGTCATCAAGGGTATAAGGTAACCGGCCCTAACGGCAATTCCATTTTCCTTCCCGCTGCAGGGTGCCGCTACAATAGTTCGCTCATCAATGCGGGCTCGTACGGCGACTACTGGTCGCGCACGCTCTACGGGAGCTACCCGATCAGCGCGTGGTTCCTGTACTTCGATTCGAGCTACATCAGCGCGTACTGCAGCAGCAACCGTTACTACGGCTTTAGTGTGCGCCCTGTGCGTGTCTCAAAATAAGCATCCTCCCCCAAGACACCCTTCCCCATTCGCGTTGTGGCGGCGAGCCTCAGGCGGGGCGCGATGCAGGCCGTCAGGCCGCGCCCCAGCAGAGGCTCACCGCCACAACGCGAATCCCCCAGTATTTCCGACGCCGGAGCCTGAGATGCAGAAGAATTTTACAGTTTCTTTTGTTTCTTTCGTATAAAATGCGTACCTTTGCCGTCAGAAACTTAAAACAGAAAGTTGAATGAAGGAGATGCATGTGAAATACCCGTTAGGCATTCAGAGCTTTGAGAGCCTCCGTCAGGACGGTTATGTGTACATCGACAAGACTGCCCTGGTGCACCAGATAGCTACGAGCGGGAAATACTATTTTCTGAGCCGTCCGCGTCGGTTTGGCAAGAGCCTGCTGGTATCTACGCTGGAGGCCTATTTCAAGGGCAGGAGGGAGCTGTTTGCCGGATTGACCATGGAGAACTTGGAGAAAGCATGGAAGAAGTATCCTGTGTTGCATCTCGACCTCAACGCTCGTAACTATGAGAACAGAGAATCCCTACTGGCGGAACTGAACAAACATCTGGAGATATGGGAGAGTGAATACGGAAGCGAGTTCAAGGACCGGGCTCCCGAAGAGCGTTTTCAGCATGTGATAGTCAATGCCCACAAGAAGACTGGGGAGAAGGTCGTTATTCTCGTTGACGAATACGACAAACCCTTGCTTCAGGTCATCGGCAACAAACCGCTGCAGGAGGAATATCGCCAGATTATGAAAGCCTTCTACGGAGTGGAGAAGACGATGGACCGCTATATTCAGTTCAGTTTTTTCACTGGTGTCACCAAATTCTCGAAGGTCAGCATCTTCAGTGACTTAAACAACCTGACAGACATCTCTTATGACCTGCACTATGCCACACTCTGTGGCATCACTGGCGAGGAGATTCACAAGTGGCTTGACTCTTCTGTCGAAAAACTAGGCGACAATTGCAGCATCAGCAAGGATGACTGCTACAGCCGTCTGCGCGACAGCTATGACGGTTATCATTTCCATCCAAAGGCCGAGGGAGTCTATAATCCTTACAGCCTGCTCAACGCATTGGCACGGGGCGAGTTTGGCAGTTATTGGTTCGAGACGGGCACACCCACTGTACTCGCTGAACGCCTGAAGGTCACCAACTATCCCCTGGACAATCTGGGAAGGGAGGAGACTACAGCCGATGTCCTCGGCAATATCGACACCATAGATGAAAGTCCGGTGCCATTGCTTTTCCAGAGCGGCTATCTCACTCTAAAAGGCTATGACAGCGAGTTTGAGATGTATCGCCTCGGGTTTCCCAATCAGGAGGTGGAGCGTGCCTTCACCCGCTTCCTCATTCCCTATTATACCAGCCTGAAGTCGGAGCAAGGTCAGCTGTTCGTGGCCAACTTCGTGAAAGAGCTCCGCAGCGGCAAGGTGGAGGGCTTCATGCATCGGTTGGAGTCGCTCTTTGCCGACGGCGACTATCAGGTGGCGGGCAACGCTGAGCTGTATTTCCAGAATGCCGTATGGGTCATCTTCAAGATGATAGGGTTCTACACTGAGGTGGAGCGCCATACCACCGACGGCCGTATGGACATGCTCATCCAGACTGCCGGCTACGTCTATATCCTGGAGTTCAAGCTCGACAGGAGTGCCGACGAGGCGCTGCAGCAGATAGAAGACAAGCAGTATGCCAAACCCTTCGAGCACGACCCGCGCCATCTCTTCAAGATAGGCATCAACTTCTCGACCAAGACACGACGGATAGAGGACTGGAAGATAGCGGGAGGACAATCGTCGACAGACAGTAACGGCTAAATATCATGAAGATAAAACAGAAGCTATTATTCCTGCTGCTGGGCGTGCTGCTGCCCATGTTGGCGCAGGCCCAGGAGCTTACGGTGAAGTCGATGGAGATGGCACCGATGGATATCTCGGCGAGCCAGTATTCACGCAACGATAAGAATGGCAATGCCTGCGCGCTGGTGAAGGTGCAGCTGGCTGCTGCAGGCGCAGAGTTCGCAGGTAACGTGCTGGGCGACTGCGCCTATAAGACCGGTGAGTACTGGGTGTACATGAGTCAGGGCAGCTACCAGCTGAAGATCCGTCATCCGAACTTCGTGCCGCTCACCGTGAACTTCCGCGACTACGGCATCCGCAGCGTGGAGTCGAAGGCGACGTATGTGCTGACGCTGCTGATGCCGCAGACGGGACATGCCATCGACGATGGCATGCGCTATCTGGTGATGACGGTGGAACCGAAGACGGCCACGGTGATGGTCGACGACGAGCTGCGTACACTGGCTAATGGTCAGCTAAAGCTCAGCTTGCAGAAAGGCAGTCATAGCTATTCGGTAATGGCCGAAGGCTACGAGCCCCAGAGAGGCATGGTAACGCTGAATGAAGGTACTGAACGCCTCAACATCACACTGAAGTCGGTCATGGCCGAGCTGCTGGTGCAGTGTGCCACGGCTGGTGCCGAGGTATATCTTGATGGTGAGAGCAAGGGCAAAGCCCCTTGGCGTGGCTCCCTGCCAGCCGGACGAAACTACGAGGTGGAGCTGCGTCTGGTGGGCTACCACAACAACAAGCAGAACATCACGTTGCAGAAGAGTGAGCAGCGTACGCTCAATGTGCCAGCTCTCCAGGCATTGACTGGCAACCTCAACGTCGACTATGACCCGCTAGATGCTGAGGTATGGCTCGATGGTAAGAAGCTTGGCCTGTCGCCTGAGACCTTCCGCGATATTCTGATAGGGCGCCACGAGGTGGAGCTGCGCATGAGCGGCTATCAGTCAAAGAAGGAGACGATAGAGATCAAGGATGGTCAGACGGCTTTGCTGACGGGCAGCTTGGTACGTTCGTCGTCAGGTCAAGTTGCCAGTGCTGCTAATAGAAGTACTGTCTCTAGTGGTTCTGCTACTACTGGCACCGATAATGGTCACGAATGGGTAGACCTTGGTCTGAGCGTCTGCTGGGCGACGATGAATGTGGGAGCCAAGTCACCAGGTAACTACGGCGACTACTATGCCTGGGGAGAGACCTCTACGAAGAGCGTATACGACTGGAACACTTACGAATACTGTGATGGCGCCTGGAACTCTGTGACCAAATACTGCACCGATTCTATAAACGATACCATTGACAATAAGACTGTCTTGGAGCCCTCCGACGATGTGGCCCATGTGAAATGGGGCGGTAATTGGCGCTTGCCCACCTACGAAGAGCTGAGAGAACTGAAAGAAAAGTGCGAGTGGAAGTGGTCTAAAAAGAATGGTGAGGAAGGCTATAAGGTTACAGGTCCTAATGAAAATACCGTTTTCTTTCCCGCAGCAAGTTATCGCGATAAAGATGGGCTCCAACCTTTGTTGATTGGCTTTTACTGGTCTAGCACGCTCGAAAAGAGTGACCCGATTGAGGCGAAAAGTCTGCTCTTCGGGGCTGGCATCGACATTACGAATGGCATTCGTTACCACGGTCTATCCGTGCGCCCTGTTCGTGTCTCAGAATAAGCATTTTTCTTTTTTCTTCAGCAAATGTTGCAGGAATGGAAGAAAAGCTGTAATTTTGCACACAAATATAAAACAGATATCCTATGAAACAAACATTCCTGACCATCATGTTTCTCTTCGCCATGGTGGCCTTTGTCTCAGCACAGGAACTGACGGTGAAGTCGATGGAGGCCAAGCCGATGGATCTTTCGGCGAGCACCAATCCACGCTTGGATAAGAACAATCAACCGTGTGGTCTGGTGAAAGTGCGTCTGGCAGCTCCCGATGCAGCCTTTGCAGGCAATGTGCTGGGCGAGGTTGAGAACCACGAGGGTGTCTACTGGGTGTATATGAGCCAGGGATCGTACATGCTGCAGGTGCGCCACCCGGAGTATGTCGCTCTCGACGTGAACTTCCGTGACTATGGCATCCGTAGCGTGGAGTCGAAGGTGACGTATGTGCTGACGTTGCTAAAGCCGCAGACAGAAAACGTGAAGAAGCAAAAACTGATTATCAACTACTCGCCTGCTGATGCCATGGTGCTCATCGATGGTAAAACCTATCGTGGTAATGGACGCGTAGAAGAAGAACTACCTACAGGAGAACATTCGTATGTCATTGCAGCAGAAGGATATCTCGCTGCCGAGGGAACCGTGAAACTGAATGGCGGCAATCAGCGGGTACTGAACGAGACGCTAGAGAAGGAAACAGTAGTCGCTACGACCCAGCAGTCGACGGCCACGCAGACGCAGGAGATAATGCCTACGGAGTCGGCGGCAGCAACGACAGCTACTTCCAACATGGACCATGGTCACGAATGGGTAGACCTGGGCCTGAGCGTTTGCTGGGCCACGACGAACGTGGGTGCCTCGAAGCCTGATGAGTATGGCGACTACTATGCCTGGGGTGAGACCACTACGAAGAGCGACTACAGCTGGAAGACGTACAAGTATTGTAATGGTAGCGAGAAGTCTATGACCAAGTATTGCACCAAGTCTAGCTATGGTATCGTTGACAACAAGACTGAATTGGAATCATCTGACGATGTGGCCCACATGAAATGGGGCGGCAATTGGCGCATGCCCACTATAGAAGAGCTGAAAGAGCTGAAGGAGAAGTGCAAATGGAAGAGGACTAAGCAAAACAAGCATAAAGGTTATTTAGTAACCGGCCCAAACGGAAATTCCATTTTCCTTCCCGCTGCAGGGTGCCGCACCGATAGTTCGCTCAGCGTTGCGGGCTCGAGCGGCTACTACTTGTCGCGCACGCTCTACGAGAGCTTCCCGAACTACGCGTGGGGCCTGCGCTTCTATTCGAGCGACATCGGCACGTGCAGCGGCTACCGTTACGAAGGCTTTAGTGTGCGCCCTGTGCGTGTCTCAGAATAAGCATCCTCCCCCAAGACACCCACCCATTCGCGTTGTGGCGGTGAGCCTCAGGCGGGGCGCGATGCAGGCCGTCAGGCCGCGCCCCAGCAGAGGCTCACCGCCACAACGCGAATCCCCCAGTATTTCCGGCACAGGAGCTAGGGGCGCATCGATGGCTGGAAGATGGCTGAAGGAAAAATGTAATGATTGAGTTTTTTTGCTGCAACAACATATATGCTCCGTGAGTAGGGTGGACTACATCTTGATAGTATAGCGAGTAAGATCGTTACAGTTGTGCCTTACTTCATCAATGATCTCCTTGCATCGTTGCTCTTTAATCTTTATCTTGGTTCCAACGGCAATAAAATCATTGATGGAAGGGCGTCCTGTGCCGTTGACGGATGTGGCATGTTCGCCGTTGTACCCTTCCGTACAAAGGGTGAGGTCGTATGCAGGTGCGAGTTGCCACTTCCAGCTATTATCACTTCGAGTGACTAGGAAACTGAAATTCTTGCAATGATCGTCCTTGTTGTCCGTAAGATAGTTGAATACCATGCGCCGGTACATTTCCTCTACGTCCATCGCATTCTGTGTGAGATAGCCTGTCAGTGCAAGCAGATTGCTATAGTCGAGGACAGGGTTGGAGAGCGATACGCATAGTAGTCCTCCAGCCGTGGCGATATGAATTCTGTTGCCTTCAGCATCTATGTCGAATCGGCGAGAGGCGAAATAGCGTCCGTTTATCAGCTTGAAGTCCGGCACGCTGATGCCGCATTGCCTGGCCACCTCATTGTAGTGATATTCCTGTTGTCCCATATCTTGTGGGTCGTATGTGTGACGAAACTTTACAAGCCAGTGGCCTTCATCGTCAGAGAATATTGCTTTTGGACGAGCTCCACCGCTATTGCCACTATTATAAAGTAGTAGTCCTGCGTCTGTGTCCTGTTGCTCCTTCAGTACCTCTAACGCTTTCTCTTGCAGCAGGTCAAAGTCCGTTGTCTCATTGCCTTTATGAATAACTGTTTCAGGGTGGTAGGTCAAAGCTCCCATCCCACTGCTGCCGACAATGCTTAGTCGGTCAAGCGCAGACAGGTTGTAGTCGTCTATACCTTCCTTCTGTAGCAACTTATGAAGCAGATAACGCCCATATCCGTCGGGCAGGCTGTCTTCAAAGATACCGAAATTACCAAAGAGAGGGTATGGCTTCGCCAAGAACAGACCTGGGCGCAGCGGCAGTTCCAATGGAGAAATGCTAAACCCATCGGCCTGCCATGCTCTGTCGTATTCAAAGGCGCACAACTTGTTATCGGGGGTTAGTGAGAGCATACCCACCATACGGTCGTGATATTTCACGTTGAGTAGTTCAATCTTTATCATGCCCTATGTGCCTTTTTCTTGTTTTGGTTCTTGCGGATTTGTGTAAGCTCTTCCATCGTGGAAAATTTAGGCTGGGCAAATAGGCTTTTGATCTCTGATGTGTAGCCTAGTGCGATTGCAATGCCAATGAGATTTTTAAGAGAGATCAGTCCCTTCTGTTCAAACCTGATGATATTGCTCACAGCCACTCCTGACTGCTCGGCCACCTGCTCGCGTGTAAGATTCTTTTCTATGCGGCGTTTGCGGAAACCGTCAGCTATCTCTCTGGCTATATCATCAGGATTGTTAAGCGTATAGCCGTCAAGAACAGATAATATATTGTTTGTTTCTTCCATGTTTGCTTTGATAAGAATAATATCTTATCAGTTGCAAAGTTACAAAAGAATATTGGAATAGCCAAGAGTAATACGGCCTTAATCCCAATGACGTGCAGTTTTTAACAATTATTTAACATGGCCATAGATAAGTAGTTTCCTAATCATAGTTATTGAGCGAGGCGAAAACCTAGTGAATTGTGTGAGTACGTTGTTTTCTTTAAATATCTATAAGTGACACTTATAGCTGTAGAATTATCTTGCCAACTGCCACCACGCATCACCTTAAAAGAACCGGATAGAGGACCGGAAGGATTGGTCTGGTTGTCCTTGGTATATTCGGCATACCAGTCATGGCACCATTCCCACACATTTCCACTCATATCGTAAAATCCTAGTTCGTTGGGCTTCTTAGTCCCAACATTGTGAGGACCATATTCTGGACTGTTTTCGCCTCTATGTCTGCTGTTCTTTTCATATACAGCTACAGAATCAATATGCCAATCAGCATCTTTTAATCCTGCAATATTTAGTTGGAGTTTTGATGGATACCAATTGCTAACATTACCTCCGCGCGCAGCATATTCCCATTCGGCTTCTGTGGGGAGACGGAAATGCTGGCCCGATATCTCGTTCAACTTAATGATAAACTCCTGACAATCGTCCCAGCTGACTTGTTCCACTGGTCGCCTTGCCCCATTGAACTTTGAAGGATTGGATCCCATGACAGCTTCCCACAATTCCTGAGTTACCTCTGTTTCCCCGAGTGAATAGGAGTCAAGCGTTACTTTATGGACAGGACTTACTCCCCTGCCACTCATGTGACCATTACTTCCCATCTTAAATGTTCCCCCTTCCACGCGAATCATATTAAAGAGGACTGTCCCTACCATATAAGTGTTGACACCGGATGAGGAATGAATAAAGGAAAATTGGGGCTGTGACTGAACGTCGACCATGTATAATGTCAGGTCGTAAGTCATCTTCCCTTCCAACGCCTTAATTCCATGATCAGCAAATGTTATCACCAGGGGAAAACTATTTGATGGCACAACACGTAGCATCTTAGTCCCTGCTGACATGTAAACCAAATAGGCCAATCCTTTCTTCTCAACAGTCCCGAGAACATTGCCTTCAAATTTAGGCGCATCATCTTTCAGTATCACTCGGACTAGCGCACAAGGGTTGCCATTGAGGTCAAGTCGGGGATTGATGCTGGCTGAAAGGTCTAGCGACGCCACCTCCATCGACTTCACCATTAGCTTCTGAGCATGCATCAGCATTGGGAGAAGCAGGGTTAATAACGTGAAAAGATATTTATGTGTAACCATAAGGCACAATCGTTTTTTCTTCAAAGAGTAAATTCCGTCATGAACGCTGTCTCTATATGCATGTAAACCACCTGATTCGTATAAATCAGCCATGGATTCAACATCTTTGGCATAGCAGTAATTGATATATTTTGAAACCCAAAGTTTACTTTATTTCTTTGATTTTCCCCCATTTATATTCACCTCTATACGGCATCTTCTTATTACCTTTTTTCATGGCTATAGCTATGTTATCTTTGTTATAATATAAATCATTTAATTTAATATCCATCACCCTGAAATCATGGTGTTTGAATCGAACAAATTCACTTGTTAGGCCAATTATCTCAAAACTCCCATCTTGTCCAGTAGTAAGAATCTTTTCCCCGTATAATGTCTCGCATTCTATTTCGACATTAGGAATAGCTGCTTTCCCGTTCGTGACAACCCCTTTAATGATTTTGGGCCGTATTCTTATTATCAGGGAATCATTGGCGCAATCTTTAGGCTTCATATTTACACCAGCATTCATTTCTATGCTCGCATAGCCCCTTGGTGGTCTTGCTGAAATATAATGCGTATAATCTATAACACAGTCCTTCCATCCAAAATATCCATTATTATCAGTCGAGAATGTGCCAATAGCCTCATTTGTTTCAAAATATTTTTCATACCCCCACCCAGAAAGAAGAAAATTATTTGGTTTTTTTATGTCCTTATACGACCCCAAATAGAGCAAGACTGTGCAATCTTTTACAGGCTTATGAGAATAGTCATCAATAACATAGCCGTGCAAAGAAGATTTTTTCTTTTCAAATACACATTTTATTTCATTCTTTTCTAATATACTATCCGTAATTGTAGCGGAAAAAGGTTCAAATGACTCATTCGCAGGAAAGATAGTCAAAACGTCTCCAGTGTTTAGGTTGTTGATTAAGCCATCAGGTTTAATAGTATATAATTGGTCATACTGGCCATTCCTTAAGTTTCTATAGACTGTTAATGTGTCACTCCCTTGTCCCAATCGCCACTGTGGCAAGAGATTAGCCCAGCCATCATCAGAAAAACCAGAACTGAAAGAGGGGTTAATTTTTAATGAGAATCGCCCTGCTGTTCCCGATAATACCTGAGGCAGGAGCAGTGTCAATACATACGTGGTCTTTGGCTCCACGCCACGGATGCCATAGTCGCGGAAGTTCACGTCGAGGGCAATGAACTCTGGATGCCGCACTTTCAGCATATACGATCCTTGACTCATGTACACCCAGTATTCACCTGCATGGTTCTCCACCTCGCCCAACACATTGCCGGAGAAAACAGCACCAGTGGTGGCCAGTCTGACCTTCACCAGACCGCAGGCGTTGCCGTTCTTGTCCAGGCGGGGATTGGTGCTGGCAGAGAGGTCCAACAGCTCTGCATTCATTGACTTCACCGTCAACTCCTGTGCAGAGGCCATGCAGACAGTCACCACTAAAAACATACTGAGCAGTAGTAATCGTTTCATTTCATACTTTGTTTGGTATTGCGCATGCAAAAGTACACATTTTATTTCATTCGGACAACTTTTTTGCGTATTCCTTGGTTTTGGACAATAAACCGCACCATTTACAGGGCTATCACCGCCTGCCTATTCGGGATTAGCCAGTTCTTCCAAAGGTGCGCCTAAAACCAAACGGAAGCCGAAATCACTCCAATGAGAATCTGGTGAATAACCGCGACGATACGTAATCTGGCGCTCTGAATCATAATAGCTTCCTCCTCGAAAAACTCGATAGGTTCCTTCGTTTGGTCCAACAGGATTTGTCTGTGCACTTCCACTATAGCTGCCCCACCAATCATAACACCACTCATACACATTACCCGTCATATCGTATAGGCCTAGTTCGTTAGCCTGTTTCTTCTTAACCTCATGTGTCGTATTACCGCTATTGCCGCTATACCATGCCACGGAGCCAATATCGTCGCTACCGCTATATTTGTAGCCCTTCGACTTATTGCCACCACGGGCGGCATATTCCCACTCCGCTTCAGTAGGCAGGCGGAACTGGCGATTGTCATCAAAACAAGATGCGAACATGGCGTTTAATGCTTTGATAAACTCTTGGCAGTCGTCCCAACTAACCCAATAGGCAGGATATTTGTCTCCAACGCCCGTATAATCCCAATTATATCCACTAGTAGGTGACTTTCCCATGACGGCATACCATAAATCTTGCGTCACCTCTGTTTCACCCATAAGGAAAGAAGACAATGTCACGGAATGACCGGACGAGGCATCGCTACCACTACTAGTGCTTCCCATTTCAAAGGTGCCACCCACGACGCTTACCATGTTGAACGACAGACTCTTGCCATTCCCTTCCACAAGGACAGCCATGCCTCCGCCATCAAACTCCAAAATACCAATCGACGGACGTGCCTGCTTGACAGGCACCTCCACCTCATATTTCTCCCCTGCTACCAATCCGGTCATAGCAATAGTGATGATGCCATTCCTTTCGCTTCCAGTACTATTATTCGTAGCTGTGGCAGTAAAGGTGTTGCCATCTTGGTTGATGGTAAGCCACGACGGGTCGGAAGAAGTAATGGTATATGAGGCATCGGTGTCGACGGTGATCTTTTGGCTTGTTCCTCCCTTGCTGTCAAAGTTCAACTCTTCAACGTCGACATGGAGATAATGGGCAGGCTGGTTGGCAGCCAGGATGCTGCTGACCACGGCCGTGACATCCGCGATGTTCACCTTGCCGTCTTGGTTCATATCGGCGGCCTTTATATTAAAGTTGTCAGGTGTCTGACCAAGGATATAATCAACGATAGCCTTTGCATCCGAGACAGAGATATCGCCGTCATTATCGACATCACCAAGCATGGGCTCTTTAACAGTGACCTCACACGTTCCCACAAGGTTTCCACCATCCTTTTTGTCTACCCATAAGTAGATATAGGCCGTTCCAGGGCCTGTCGCTGTGACCTTGCCAGTGCTGCTGACCGTAGCGATCTCCTCATGATAGCTCACCCATTCGGGATTATAATAGGTGGCATTGGCAGGATAGACATCATAGGTCAAGTTATAGGATTGTCCCACATCCAATGTCAGCGAAGCGGGATGTATAGAGATAGAAACGGGGTCGACGATCGTTGTGCCTCCACCCCCTGTATATCCCGATACCGTCACATCCCAATAAAAGTCGTAAGTGAGGTAATGGCCATCAATAAAAAAGCTGGCATAGAAATACACTTTGCACGTACCCTCAGCCTTTCCTCTTACCGTGCAGGTCTTATAGCTGGAATAGCTGACAGTGGCTTTCGAGGTGTTGTCGCTATACCAGCGGTAGTTGACGCCTGTGGCTTGATATTGCAGGACGCTGGAATAGGCACTCGGCAGTGTGAGCGTCACGTCTCCATTCACTTTCACTGTTGTCGTAGAGATTCTGGCTGAAGTGGCCTGTGCTGTCATTCCCAGCAAGAACAAGGCTGCTGTCAAAAAAAACAATTTTAAGCGATCCATAAGCGATATTCTTTTAATTTTGCTGCAAAGGTAGCAACATTTTGTGGAATAGCCAAAGGATGCGTAGCTTTTCGTGTGAGCATTGGGCGTTTATTCAACGAACCCATGTGTTTTGGTGACGGAGTGAGAAAAGGCATGTTTTTTCCAGAATTACTTGTATAAATGAAATAAATTGTGTACTTTTGCATGCAATAACCAAAACAAAACATTTATGAAGCGTGTAATACTTCTCTTTCTGTTCTTGACGATGATATGCACTACCTTTGCCCAGAAGCTGACGGTAGAATCGTTCGAGGTCAAACCGATGGACCTTTCTGCCAGTACGTCGCCCCGTCTGGACAAGAACGACGTGCCCTGTGCGCTGGTGAAGGTGCTGATGGTGGATGATATCAGCCGTGTGGTAGGCAATGTGATTGGTGAGGTGGAGAACCGTGGTACGGAGAAGTGGGTCTATCTGTCAGCCGATACGAAGATGATGAAGATCGTGCCTGCCCGTCATGTGCCGCTGACAATCACCTTTGCCGACTATGGCGTGAAGGCTGTGGAGAGCAAGGTAACCTACGAGCTGACGCTGACCGAGGCTCAGGCGGCACAGCAGGTGCAGACGCAGAAGCTGGTGATCAACTACACGCCGAAGGATGCCATGGTGCTCATCGACTCCGAGCCACAGCAGGGTAATGGTCATGTGGAGGTGGTTTTGCCCTTGGGCGAGCATGCCTATATGATTGCCGCTAATGGCTATATCACCGCCGAGGGAACGGTGAAGTTGAACGGTGGCAGTCAGCGTGTCATCACTGAGCAGCTGGAGAAAAAGGTGTCTGCAACAGTTGCCACCGTGCAGCAGCCTTTACAAAATGTTTCTGCCCCTATAGTACAGACACCACAGCTTCCTGTTGAGCCCTTCTCTTTTGGCGGTGTTTCTTTCCGCATGGTGCGAGTCGATGGCGGCACTTTCCAGATGGGCAGCAACGACAGCGATGCTGACAGCGACGAGAAGCCTGTCCACCAGGTGACGCTGTCCGACTATTATATCGGTGAGACGGAGGTGACGCAGGCGCTGTGGGAGGCAGTGATGGGCAGTACGGTTCGTCAGCAACGTGACAAAGTTAATACAAGCTGGTCTATGCGCGGTGAAGGTCCCAACTATCCCATGTACTTTGTTTCTTGGGAGGAGTGCCAGGAGTTCGTCGAAAAGCTGAATGCGCAGACTGGTCGCACGTTCCGCCTGCCTACCGAGGCTGAGTGGGAGTATGCCGCTCGTGGCGGCAACAAGCCTAAGGGCTACAAGTATAGCGGTAGCGACGATATTGGCTCCGTGGCATGGTATGACGGCAATAGCGGTAATACGACACATGAGGTTAAGAAGAAGCAGGCCAACGAGCTTGGATTGTATGACATGAGCGGCAATGTGTGGGAGTGGTGTCAGGACAGGAAAGGCGATTACAGCAATAGTGCTCAGACGAATCCTATAGGTCCTTCGAGTGGGTCGAACCGTGTGTACCGTGGTGGTAGCTGGTACAGCGGTGCCAGGACCTGTCGCTCTTCGTATCGCAACTACGACAGCCCTTCGATCCGCGGCAGCCTCGGCTTCCGCCTCGCACTCTGAGTTACAACACCATGATTCATCTCTTGGTGGGGTTCTAAGCTAGTGCGGAGTGCTGTAGTCAGTGCTGGCGGGGGCTTTGGAGAAGCCCCAAGCAAGGCACTGACAGCAGCACGGAGGGCCAAAAAAGAAAGAAGTAGGCAAGCCGACAAATAAAAAAAATGCAGATAAAAATCATCACTTTGCCTGTACTGGCTGAAGAGGCGGAACAGGAAGAATTAAACGTGTTCTTGCGTTCGCATAAGATTGTTGATGTAAGGCGCGAATTGGCCCAGTCAGCAGATGGCTGTTATTGGACTTTCTGTATCACCTTTTTGCCGTCTGTCAAGAGTGAAGGTCGTGAACGGTTCTCCAATGGTGAAAAGCAGTCAAAGATTGACTATAAGGATGTGCTTGATTCAGTATCTTTTGAACGTTTTTCACGCATGAGAAGACTACGTAAGGAAATAGCTGAAAGTGAGGCCATTCCTGCCTATGCTGTTTTTACAGATGCAGAACTGGCTGATATGGCAAGGCTTGAGGTGCTTGATGCTGCGAATATCGTGAAAATTCCTGGTATAGGGAAGAAGAGAGTGGAAAAATATGGCAACGCTTTTTGTTTAATCGACAAAACTCAACTTGACGATGAAAAGGGTGGGGAATCTGATATCGCAGATAGCCAGTCTTGATAATCTATATCTGGCATTTGTCAAGGCAAGTGTGGGAAAACAGCGTAAACGCGAAGTTCTGCAATTCCGAGAGCACTTCGATGATAATATCTACCAACTGCAGCAATCGATTCTGAATGAGTCGACGGAAATAGGTCATTACCATTTTTTCATCATTCATGATCCTAAAAAACGTACTATCTGTGCCGCATCTTTTCATGAAAGAATACTCCATCATGCCATCATGAACGTTTGTCATGAGTTTTTTGAACGTGACCTTATATTCGACACATACGCCAGTCGCCCCGGCAAGGGTGTATATCAGGCTCTTAGCAAGGCAGCCAAAGCTGCTTCGCATTACGATAATATGGTGAAACTCGACTTTAGAAAATACTTTGACTCTGTCTGTCATGACAAACTGAAACATCTGCTTCAAAGGAAATTCAAGGATGCAGTCCTACTACGCCTCTTTAATAAAATTATCGACAGCTATTGCACGGAGTGTGGCCGGGGGCTGCCTATAGGTAATCTCACTAGTCAGTATTTTGCTAACGCCTATCTCTCTGGATTTGACCACATGGCAAAGGAGCAGCTCCGTCTTCCTGTTTATATAAGATATATGGACGATATTCTAATAGCAGCTGATGACAGGCAGATACTGAAGGCAGCAGTAGAAAAACTTAAAGAATATGCATCTGACAAGTTATGTCTAGAGTTGAAACCTCCAGTTTTCTGCAATTCAAAAGATGGATTGTCGTTTTTGGGATATCGCGTCTTGCCCTATCACTATCTGATGTGTGGTCAAGGCAAGCGTCGATTCAGAAGTAAAATGATAACCTATGAAAACAAATTATCCAACGGGATCTGGGATGATAGTAAATATACAGAGCACCTTCTCCCTTTGCTGGCTTTCGTCAAGCATGCCGACAGTTGGAAGTTTAGGAGATCGTGCATTGAATCGATATCGGGTGACCGTCAGAGAGTGGGTCGAACCGTGTGAACCGTGGTGGTAGCTGGAACAACAATGCCAGGAACTGTCGCTCTTCGAATCGCAACAACAACAGCCCTTCGAACCGCAACAACAACCTCGGCTTCCGCCTCGCACTCTGAGCTTAGAACCCTGTGGCAAGTGGATACTTGCAAAGAGATGAATGATGGTGTTGTAAACCGACGGTCATCCTGAATGGACTTGCATAAGTTCATTCGAAACCGACTGGCTCGAGTAGCTAGTGAAAGATGGGGCAAGTAGCATACAGCGGAATGTCGAAAGTCCCATCATCTTTTTTGGTGCATGCCAACTCTCGAAGAGATTTATTTCCTGCCTGCTGCAGGGTACCGCGACAATAGTTCGCTCAATTATGCGGGCTCGCTCGGCCACTTCTGGTCGCGCATGCTCAACGTGAGCTACCCGGACGCTGCGTGGTATCTTGGCTTCACTTCGAGCGACCTCAGAACGAGCAGCTACAGCCGTTACTACGCCTTTACTGTGCGCCCTGTTCGGCTCTCAGAATAAACATCCTCTCTCCAACATGCCCGCTGTAACGAAGTATCATTCTAAAGGGATTTCTCGCATTGCGAAATTCTTCGTTGCGAATTTTTTCGCAACAACTTTCTTTTGACTCAATCGGCCAAATAATTCATGCCCCAAAACAAGGAATCCTTTGAAATATTTGTGTGAAAGAAATAAATTGCGTACTTTTGCATGCGAAATCTAAAACAAGGAATTTTATGAAACGTATAATACTTCTCTTTCTGTTCTCTGCCATCATCGGTGCCGCCTTTGGCCAGAAGCTCACGGTGGAGTCGTTCGATGTGGCACCGATGGATCTTTCGGCCAGCACGTCGCCTCGTCTGGACCTGAACAAGCAGCCCTGTGCGCCTCTCAGAATAAGCATTCCTGCATGTTGTGGTCTAGGTGGAGAAGTTGATGCCAATCTTATTTTCTAAGCTCAATGCTTATTATACATCACGGTAATGTGTAGTTGATTAAAGAATTGCTTGGGAAGTCGGAGTTTGATAGTATGTATGCCGTTGCTACCTGTGTACTCTTCATTGTCGGCCTTCATGTCGTAGCCCATCGCTTTAAGCCGTTCCACGACACCTTCGACATAGACTTTGGCTTCCTCGAACGAAGAGTAGAGATGGCTATCCACGATGCTCATCTCCAGTTCAGTCATCGGTGCTGAGGGGTTGCTCCAATAGCAGTGCATGACTTGTATGTTCCTTTCGCCTTCGAAAAATTTGTTGTTACTTCCTTTTGACCGCAGGTAGATATACCTCCCTTTGTAGTTCTCCAGCTTCCATGATTGCTGGTCATGAGTTTTCTCCAGTTTCTTATATGCATCTTTGTATTTCAAGGAGATATCATTCTCATCGAGATAGATCAGTGGATGGCTGATGAGGTGTTCAAGGGTGTACGACGAACCGCTGTTGATATTCTTTCTGAGGTTGGGGGCTATTCTGCCTATGTAGGTGACATCAATTGAGAATAGGGAGTTGCTGGAGTCGATAGTATATCCTTCCTTTGCCTCGTTTCCATAGTCAAAGGTAAAACGGAATTCCAGTTCGCCGTCGGGAGAGGTAGCTTTGAATTTTGCAGACAGCGTTTTCCTTCCTTGATAATTCTCCGTCGTAGGAGCATTAACAACAGAAATCTTGTATCCCAGATTCTGAAAGAGTCTGGTGATCTGGTTATAGCTGAGACTCCATTTCAACCCTATGCCGCTTTCCCATAATTCTGGCATACGATGGAAATGATACACAGAAAAACTTTCAAAGACATTATCGCTATTGTCGTCAGAGAAGGTGCCGGCACCTTCCTGCATGACATGGTAGCAGCCTTCTCTCTCCGTTATTGCATAGCCCTTTGCAGCCACATCTTCATGGGTGGCACTACCGATCGTTATTCCATAAATGGGGAAAAACTTGCTCATTGTGGCTGAAGGAGCGGTGAGGTCACCGTTATCGCTAGCAGTGGCGGCTGCCGCCATGACTGTTCCTCTCGCACTTTGCAGGCTACCGCTGACATTTGTGGTTTTACGCTCTTCGATGACGACGGTCTGTCTTGTCGTTTCATAGCCACCCTTACGGATCTCCAGGTCATGCTTGCCTACCAGGATGCCACGGAAAATGTCGGGCGACGTGCCCAATTGTTTCCCGTCGAGCCATACCTCTGCACCAACAGGTTTGTAGTTCACGTCCATACTGCTGGTGATGGGGATGAGTGCTGGGATGCTGAGATCCTGCGTCTCACTTGCCGACAGATGCACATTCAGCTTTTGGGAACGGTGACCCTCGCGGCGGGCTTCGACCAGATAGTCGCCGGGGCGAAGCGTTCCTTTCCAGGGAGCATTGCCTTTTAGCTCTTCGTTGATGTATATCTTGACCTGTTCTGTGGCACAGGTGACCTGTAGTGTGGCATAAAGAGATTTCAGCACGACAGGCTTGACTGTCTTTATGTCTTCGACATCAATATTGCCAATTTCGGGCTTATAGCCAGGTGCCTCCACCCGGTAGGCATGAACACCCTTGCTCAGTCGGATGCTGACCGTCCCGTCTTGCACCTCCTGAATGTTGTTGTCGATATAGACCGTACTGTTCTTGGGTTCAACATTCAGGACCAGATAGCGCATGCCGTCGTCTATTTCCTGATTGCCCTGAGGTATTTGGAGCGTCAGCACGTAGGTGGTCTTTGGCTCCACACTACGGATGCCATAGTCGCGGAAGTTCACGTTAAGTGGAACGAAGTTGGGATGTTTGATACGCAACATATACGATCCCTGACTCATGTACACCCAGTACTCCCCAGTCTTATATTCGGTGTCGCCCAGGACATTGCCTTCGTATTTCGCGCCTACGGCTGCCAGCTGCACCTTCACCAGTCCGCAGGGAACACCGTTTTTGTCCTGGCGGGGATGGGTGCTGGCAGAGAGGTCCGTTGGTGAGACCTCCATCGACTTCACTTTTAACTCCTGTGCATATACCATGCATACTGTCATTACTAAATATAAACTGAGCAGTAGTAATCGTTTCATCTTATGACTTGTTATCAATAATTGCGTGCAAAAGTACGCATTTTATTCCATTCGTACAAATTTTTTCATATAATTATTCAAGTTTTGCAAGCTTTGCTTGCCTTGGAGTTTAGGAGTGACTTATGGTGGATGGTGGATGGAGAATAGTTGGTAGGCGGATGAGGCGCATTTGTAGCGCTTGAGGTGTTCTCCATCCACCAGTCACCATCCACCATCCACCATCAAGAAGTCACTCCTAAACTCCATCATACTTGCAAAAGTGGTATTTCTTCAGAAAAAGTTGTGTAAATGAAATAAATTGTGTACTTTTGCATGCGAAAACCTAAATATACGTCAGGTAATTTTAATCATCAGAAAGCTATGAACGACGAGAAGAAGAAAAAAGTGCTGACCACTGGCGTGGGACTAGCCTCGGGTGCTGCCTCTGGCACCACCGTGGGAATCATCCACAGCCATGACGAGGCACCTCTGGAGGTGACGGAGGTGGAAGTACAGCAGGTGACCATTCCCGAAGAGTCGCCTGTGCTGGAAATATCGGAGAACGAGGTGCAGCAGATAGTGACACCTGGAGAGCCCGTCACGCCTGCCGATGTCATCAACGAGATCCAGCCTGTGGGCAACCCGGAGCATGAGGATGTGCCTGAAGAGCCTCTCATCGACCATCCCGACGATCCTCAGGAGCCCGATGAACCCACCGAAGAGATAGAAGTCATCGATGACATGTATGGCGGCCCAATACCTCCCGACGACAACATTCCAGACTTGATGTATGGCGGTCCGGTAGACGATGATGATGATTATCCCATAATGATGTATGGCGGTCCGGAGGACTATGACGACGACGACCCGCTCGTTGATGACGAGGAGGACGATGACCAGCTTCTTGACGATGACGATGCAGAGCTGAGCGACATCACGCAGGTTGACGACATCTAGCGCTATATGATCCATGACTGAGTCACAGATAGCTATGCTCGAACGGATGCGGCAGCAGCGACAGTGGCTGAAAGAGCATCCTATGCTGCGCACCCTGTTTTGGGAGTGCACGCTGAGGTGTAACCTTGCCTGCCGCCACTGTGGCAGCAGCTGTCTGCCCGTGGTACGACAGCAGGACATGCCGCTCAGCGATTTTCTGCCGGTGCTCGACGAGATTGCCCAGCATGCCGACCCACACCGCATCATCGTCTTTACTGTGGGAGGAGAGCCGCTGATGCGCCCCGATCTGTTGACATGCGCTGAGGCAATCACCGCCCGAGGCTTCAACTGGGGCTTCGTCACCAATGGCATGCTGCTCGACCTGCCCATGCTCCGACAGTTGGTGAAGGCACGCGTGAAGTCGATAGCTGTCAGCATCGACGGTCTGGAGGACGACCATACCTGGCTGCGCGGACATCCGCAGAGTTTCCGTCGCGCTGTCAGAGCGGTGAAGCTCTTGCAACATACACGCCATGTGGCCTGGGATGTCATCACCTGTGTGAGCCGGCACAACTACCCCCGTCTGGAAGCCCTGCGCGACTTTTTCATACAGCTGGGACTGCCACGGTGGCGCATCTTCACCGTCTTCCCTGCCGGAAGGGCGAAGGACGATGCAGAGATGGTGCTCACGGCGGACGAGTTCCGTGGCGTGATGGAGTTCATCAAGACCACCCGTCAGGAGGGACGGATACAGGTGAGCTTCAGCTGTGAGGGCTTCCTCGGCGATTATGAGGGTGTGGTGCGCAGCCATGCCTTCCGCTGCGATGCAGGACTGACGACGGCCTCTGTCTTGGCCGACGGCTCCATCTCGGGCTGTCTGAGTATCCGGAGCCATTATCATCAGGGCAATATCTACCACGACAGCTTTTGGGATGTGTGGCAGCACCGTTTTGAGCCTTACCGACAGCGGGAGTGGATGCACCGCGACAGCTGTGCCGACTGTGATGCATGGCGTTACTGTGAAGGCAACGGCATGCACCTTCGTACTGATGACGGCCAGCTCATGCACTGCAACTATCTGAAGCTGCTATGAGTCTGTTATAAGGAATTCAGATATTGCCAGGCACGAAGGTATTTCCGGAGTCTGGTCACATCGTCATCCGTCAGTTCTTTTAACCGACGAATGTCCATGTTGTCTTCCAAATCGGCCTTCTTCACCTCTCTGCCAAGGGGATTCTCCGCAGCGCGTCGCACGAAGTCTTCATAACTTTCACCTTCACGCTTTGTCACTGACAAGACACCATCAATGATTTCTTGAGAAAAGCCTTCGTTCTGCAGAGTTTCCACAGTCACTTCGGTATCCTCGATGGTATCATGTAGCAGAGCCACGACCTTTGCATCTATGCTTTGGCATTTCTCAGCAACCCTAAATGGGTGGTGAGAATAGTCTTCACCAGCTTTGTCTTTTTGACCCTTATGGGCATCTACGCAAATTTTCCTTGCACGGAAACAAATATCTGGTTCAGGTTCACCCCATCTTCTGATTTTCTTAGGATCGGCATTCGGTTGACCTCTTCTTTTAATTCGTATGACCCGCTTCATCCTGTTTGCACATTCATTTAGCGAACCAAATTTTGGCAAACTTCGCATTTTCGATGTTTCTCCACACCGCTGTTCTTCTCGCACAGAAACCATCTGGACACGATCTCCATTAAAATACTCTACTGTCAGGTATGCACAATCATCCAATACCCCACACCAAGCTTCGGAATAATGAGCCCTTTCATGCCATCTTTCCTCATCCTGGCCAAAGATGTCACAGTCTATGGTATCACATGTTGGATAATCAACGTCACCGACCAAACGGGGTGTGGGATCGTATGTATAATGTCTCCGATAATGGAATCCAATGAGGTTTTTATCTGTGATTAACACACCACCTATTTCCTCATAAAACAAGGCACAGTCTTCTGTTGAAACTTGTTTTTCTTCCAGTTCGATTGTCTCAAGGTATTCTGCACTCCAACTGACCATATCGTCTTGATATGTTCCTTTACCACATATAACTTCCAACATATTTGCAACTTTTTGTCTGATGATGTCATATAAAGCATTGTGATGATAGCGCAATGCACTCCACCTGCTCCTTACTTCTTTATTTACTGACAATAATTGTTTCAGAAACAGCCACTCTTCCAAACTCACCGTATTCACATTAAAATCAAACTCCACATGCTGTCCTGAGACAGACTCGCAATTCACATGCATTTTCAGTTCCATAATCCTACTTCTTTTTCAATACAATAATACCAAATCATCACAATCACCAACAAATGCAGTAACTGATCAAAACCATATAACATCCAATAGGGTTTCTTCTGCATATCAGCCATGGATTGCACCCATCAGCCTTCGCCCTTATCATCGAAGGTGATGTAAAACAGAAATCCGCCAGATAGTGGCAAATCAGCATTATGCCTAATGGAATAATCATGCTTACTGTATTATGTGCCGTTTCAATTCTTTAATAATATTCTCTGTGGAAAGGATTGATAGTTTGATGGGATAGGTGTCCCATGTATCAGCATAGTCATAATCGTCAGGATTTCTTTCCAGCAAACTATATGTCTCCCACATGTGCCCCGTCTCTCGAGTCCACACCTCATGCCTGATACAGCAACTCTCCAATCCGGAAAGCAGTTCTTCGCGACTGATATGCTCGCCCATTTCCTCAACTCTCGCCTTCATCAGAGCAATGTCCTGCCAGTTCAGATATCTAAGTTCAGCCGTTAGTCTTTCTTTCTCTCCAGATTCCCATTCGTATTCGATCCAAATAGGGTCGCAGTCCATCCCAAGTGAATTGTCGAGAATGCACTTGATTTCAGCTTTTAAACGCTCAGAAAATTGCATTGTGCTCGATGTCCTTTTGGCACCGAACATCATCATCCTAACCGTCTCCAGTTCTCTCTCTGTTAGCATTGCCGTATAAATCTGCTCTCCGGCATATACGGGCTCTTTAGGGTGCGAAAGCCCAATTCCCGACTCATAGGGATTTGTCAAGTAACGAATGTGTAGTTTTAAAGGACATGTCCTCAATGGGGTCATTAAGTAATCCACTACAGTTTTCCAGTCTGGAAACTTCTCCGAACCGAATTGAATCCATTCGCCTTTGAACTCGCTGGTGCCGTTCTTGCCACGGTCGTCAATCAGATAGTCACCTTCAACAAGGTCTTTCCGATGGGTGATGATCATTCGTTTGTGGAATACGTCATCGAAGTATTTGGTTACCCACGTCACTTTGTTAGACCATGCCGATGGATTTCTCCAAGGAGCAGTGGAGAGGATAAATACGTCATACTCCTCTGCCAGTGTACGAACGGCCTCAATAGCTCCAGGCATAGGTTCCATTTTACCGAACAAACCAGGAATCTCATCCAAACGGTCTTTGCCACCAAGTCCCTTTGCCCTGTACTGATTCTTGGTTTCTTCGTCAATCTTGTCAAGTCCTGACTGAAAATCAACCAGCACATTGTCCATGTCAAAAAATAGTCGTTTCTTCATATTATTCTCACATATTAGGGATGGGATTATGCGGATGAAACTCTTTGTTGGGATGACGCGCATTCCAAATTTCACATATTTCTTCAATCTTCTCCTCCCTGACAAAACACTTTTCAGCATCTTCCAGCACAAAAGCCATGGCCATAGCGATAGCCAAGCCGTCAGGTGATTTTATTCCCATATTTAAGTTCTCCAGGAAATCTTCAAGATCACATTCCAAGTTGTCATAATCCACACCTTCCAGCTCACATCGTTTCCTCAACTCTTCCTTATATGAGCTAAAAGGTTTATCTTCCAAAATGACTTCCTCCACCATTGATTCGACAAAGCCCCGGAAGCCTTTCATTGGAGGAAGTCTATTCGGAGTAAAATTCGAAACATTCTCCCTTTCATAATCTTCAAGGTTATGACACTGTCTGTTGGAGCGCATCTTCCAATATGGATTTATACTCATAACAATTTTCCCTTAATCTGTGTCGGGCGCAACTTTTAATGGTTATAAGATAATTATAGAAAATGATACTTGCGTAAGTCATCTTCCCATTGCTGAAAGCTGTCGCCTCCCCTCATCAGGTACTTCCCCGGGAAAGGCTTGTCGAAGATACTGTCAAACTTCGGGAGATTCTTGCAATCGTCGACGGCCGTGATATGCACCAATACAGGGACTAGCTCGTTAAACTCCATTGCCTTGATTCCGCTCTTGGCAAAAGCGTACTCATAGGCTATCACCACCCTTGCATCAAAGATCACCTTCGTCAGCTGCTGACAATCGTAGAAACCGAATGGGGCAACACCCTTGACCACGGTAAAGAATCGCTTTGAAGGGATGAACAGCTCGCCGTCGACCAGCTCCTTGTCGCATGTGAGCACCCCCATCATCCCATTCGCCACAAAGACAGGGATCTCCGCCTGGGTTGGCTGTCCGACGTTGATCAGAACCGTAGTCAATGTGTATTCCTCTTCGAAGTACTCCTCAATCGTTGTCGACCATTGTGCGACATCCTCCCAGACATACTTGTCGAAACGGACGGACCGGACGATACGCAGTCGTCGCTTTCCATCCACCTCAAGCAGATACTTATCCCCGGTCTTCAGCTCAGGACGCTGCTGGCAGTATCCGTGCTCCTCTATCTCTTCCGTGTAGGTAATGACGTGTGGCATAATAATCCGTTTCGGGCGCTACTTATATCATGGAAAATATCTCTCTTATCTAATTGTATTTTACTGTTTCATAATTCCTTTGCAAAAAACGGGTTAAGTCAGGGGTCTATGACAGGGCGTACACTTTGACCGGACATACGGCTCGTGAAGTAAGTGGCCATGTCGCTGCTTAGGCTTTCAAAGAAGAAGAGTTCCCAAGCACGGTTCGGGTAGCTCTCGCAGAGCGTGCGCGACCAGTAGTCGCCACGATTGCCTACTTGGGAAAGCGAACTATTGTAGTAGGACCCAGCAATAGGAAGAAAAATGGTATTTCCGTTAGGACCTGTTAGCCAGTAGCCTTGATGCCCATCCTGTATAGCCCGCGTCCATGTACACTTCTCCTTTAGTTCTTCCAGCTCTTCGTAAGTAGGCATTCGCCATTTTCCACCCCATTTCACATGGGCCACATCATCGGAGGAGTCCAATTCAGTCTTGTTGTCAACAATACCATAGCTGGACTTGGTGCAATACTTGGTCATAGACTTCTCACTACCATTACAATATTTATATGTATTCCAGTTGTAGTCACTTTTCGTGGTGGTCTCACCCCAGGCATAGTAGTCACCATAATCACTAGGTGAAGAAGCACCAACATTCATCGTTGCCCAGCGGACACTCAGGCCTAGATCTACCCATTCATGCCCCTCTTCCATTTGCTGTTCTGTTAAACTCACCGTGACAGGATAGGTGTATTGTTTTTCAGCTTCCCAGCAAGTACCTGGGATAGGTACATCGTAGAAGGTCCAGGTCTTGCCATCTTTGCTCAATTCTATGCTTAACACGACTTCATCGTTGCCGAAGTCAGAGGGAAAGACCAGATAATCATAGTTGATAGGTGTTTTCGTATCCAACTTTCCATATACCCACTGCGTGATTTCGTCACCCTTGGACTGTCCCCTTTCAATAAATCCCCGAATATTCATCCATCCCTTCGTGCAAATGACATTACCTGATGCTTGTTTGTTTTTAAGGACAACCTTCCTAATGGAAATGTCCTCATTGGCTTCGCTCGCACTTTTTGTAATCTGGAACGTGATTTTTGGTAAAACATGCTTGAACTTGATTTGTGCAGTAGAATTTGAAGCATCAACAACAATCATTTTTTCCGTGTCTGCGCAAAGATAGTCTTGCTGTCCATCAAAATGAGGGAAAGGAGTAATATCTATAGGAACATAGTGGAAAGGTATTACCCAAATATCAGAGACGGCACGCGTAGGATGAGTTCCTGCATAATACTCCTCAGAATATGGATAATAAGCTAAAAGCCAAGCACTATTTTCATTCAAACTAATAGGATTGTTAAACACCCATTGTTTGCCATCGAATGTCGCCTTCTGATTAAGGGCTCCATTATATGCTATGCCGGAAGGTTGGAACAAGGTCACTCCTATCTGATTCCCACTGGCAAACTCCACATCGTTTTTCAATCCTGTGGAGAAAGACCGAGTGGTGACAATCTCGGTAGTGATATGAAGTGTAGCTGATGTTGGCTGGACAAAATCCGGTTCTTCTTGTGTGCACGCTGTCAGTAAAGGGAGCATACAATATATATAGATTTTCTTCATGTTCTATCAGTATTTGTTAATTACAAACTGGGCGTATATGGTTTGTGTATATCAATGAACTAGAGTATGTGTCATAGGCACCTTCTTCATCGAACATAAGTAGCCAGGCAGATGATCTTGATGATACTTTTGTACCCGTCCAAACTGAGCTATTCATGATGTCACTTTCCGTCCATTTTGAACCTTTCCACGGAATAAAGATACTTCTATTGGTATATCCCGCTTTCTTTGATGTGAAAAGGCCTCCTTGTGCGCCATTTTTTGTAGTCCATTGGAAGGTAGTGTTGTCTACCAATTCTTTTATTTCATCATAAGAGGGCAGTCGCCATCCCCCTCCCCACTGAGCCTTGGCAATATCATACTCAGTATTGCAGATATTAGAGAGGGGTGGTTCAACATAGTTGCTTGACGTAGCAGTGCCAGTAGGATCTCCCCAATAATAGCGTCCTCCTAATTTCTCCGGCGTATCAGCCCCAACGTTATGATCAGCCCATTTCACGCTCAACCCCAAATCTACTGGTGTTCCGATAGTACCACCTATTGGCAGGATATCAGCATCCAAGTTCAGTGATGGCATGGTGTTGTTCTCCCTCGGTGTGATGATGGCTTTGCTGATGGTCAGCTTATCACTACTCTCAACAGTCACAAGGAAGGAATAGCAGTTCCCTGGCTGCAGGTTCAGTGTCCGGTTAACGTATTGGGGATTTCCATTGAGCATGAAGCAAAGACCTAAATATTGTTTTTCGGATGGAATGGCCAAAACATCAACGGTCTGGACAGAGGATGTGACCGTCAGTTTGCAATCGACTTCATTGTTGCCATACTCATAGTTGGAAAGCTTGTTGTCGGTCAAGTCCATTGTACACTTGACGGGGCTTTCGTAAAGGATAATGCTGGAAATCGTATTGGACTGGCTTGCTTCACCAGCTTGGATGATGTTGAATCGCAGCAGCGCCAAGGCGTGCGACATCTGTATGCGCGCCACAGGATTATACTTGCTGATAAAGTCCTTGCTCCCGTCCTCTCTCACGGCCATGCCATAGAGGTAGTCCGTTTGCGACTCCACTTCCAAAGTCATCTTGTCGAGCGACTGCTGTGCCGAATAAGGATAATAGGCATAGACAGGGCATTCGGTCTCATCGAGAAGAATGTCGCGACTGATGGTGCTCTTGCCACCGTGATAGTCTACGGCAACATTGTTGCCACCGGTTATGGGCGTGTTTGGCCAGCCAGATGTGACATAGATGCCATACTGGCTGTTGTCAGGCAACGTGGTGCCGTAGATGACCGAACGTGTCGGAACCTGCAGGAGTTCTATTTGCAGGGGGACACCAGCCTCGGTGCCACCTGCCTGCTCATCATCGCTGCTACATGCCAGAAAGGAGACAAGCGGCAGCATGAGCCATAATCTCTGATATAATCGTTGTATTTTCATAATCGGTTAGTTTTTGATGACAATATCTCCTCCGCCATTCTCTGTCCACGGCGTGACTTGCACGTCGCCAATGACCAAACTGTTTTTTAGCACCTTAACAGGGTACTCATATTGGTAGCCGGCTTTCCAATCCGTAGCAGGTATCACTGAAGAATATGCTTCGGCATAGGTTTTTCCTGTTTGGATGGAAAAGTCCAGTTGATAGTCGGTGAAAGCGAACGGGATGACATAAAACTCCATATCTACAGGCTCCTCGCTGAGCGTGGTGGCAGGGATGGTGCGCGGCAGGTACTCGTTCCTGTAGCTGACGAAGATGGTATCCTGCACCAGGTCCAGATATCCTCTGATGGGGAAATAGAATCCAGCATTCTTATCTCTCTCCAGCGCATATTCCGACACACTGATATCGGTATTGCTATCCTTGTCCTTACTCACCTTGAAGATGACTCGTGCAAGTGCATGGTGCATCTCTATGTCGGCGCTACAATGGTCGGCTGTAACAGTTTGTGTACTCTTTCCACTCCAATAGTCAATATCTCCATCGGATGTGATAATAGGAATATAGGTCTTGTCTTTGATATAGGAGGAATAGGGTGCATAAGCCAGGAACTGATGAGGCGTCTCTAGTGGGACAACATCAAAAGGCATGAGCCATTCACCGGTCTGAAGGTCGTAGCTAGGGCGGAAATTGATCAAACCTGCAAAGTCTTGTCCTGAATCCGCATCCGAGAAGAAGATGCCCATCTGCTCGTCAGTGATCACTTCTGAAGCCACCTCACTGTTCCATGGCTTCAACAGTATGCGGTTGATGGCTACCAGCGGATCGGTGGTAAACTGACGGATGGGTCCCGTTATGACCGTCAGCCCATCAGAGGCACACTGCCGATAGTAATAGGTTGTGCCGGGCTTCAGCCCCATGGCCTGCCATTGTCCTGCAACGATGTTGTCCAGCCGAATGGTATTGTCCTGGCCAAACGACCGCTGTGTTGATAGTTCCATGTAATAATAGTCCGTGTCGTCGCCACTGACAGCAATCGTGGCTTCGCGGGCAGTGAGACGAACCACTTCGCCTGTATTTACCTCAGGAATGGTGTTCTCGACATCAGTCAGGTCTTCACAACCTAAACAAGAAAAGCCTAACACAAATAAAAGAATCTTTTGTATCTTCATAGTCGTTATCTCCTTTCTTTAGAAACAATAACCCAATCCAAGATAAGGAGCACGGGCACAGCTACTTCCCATGAGCAGTCCTCCACTCAGCAGAAAATGGTTGCCAGCGCGCAACGTAAGTCCTGTCTCAAAACACACGCCGCTATAGCTGTCGTCGTTATATTTTGTCCAGCTCTCGTCCGACAGTTGCCAGGCCACAGTGCTGTTCATATAGCCTAGGCCAAGATTGAGATAGATGGCGCAGCCCAGGCGAACCATACCCCCCACGAGGTAGGCCTGCATACCATTTTTGTACTTGCCTGTCGTCCACGGTTTCAGTCCCGTAAAATCGTCCCATTCATGGTCGGTGGAGGGCGTTGCACCGAAAAGTGCTTTTACATAGACGCCATAGTCCTTCATCACTCCCAGCCTTACGCCATAGGCTGCATTCTTACCGCCTGACTCAGGGAAGGCACCTTGCACCTCTCCGAAGAACTGCCAGTGGTCAGGCTTCCGGTTCCACCAGGTGGTCTTTGTTAGCTCGATGTGCATGTCGGGCCTGATGGTCTGACTCTTGGGCTGCATACCCACGTAATAGACATTGACGGAAGTGGCTGCGACACCTTGAGGTTGCGTCAGGGAGAAAGAACCGTCAAGGTCAGTAAGCACTGACTCCTCGGTACCTGCAAGCTCTACTTTAGCCCCAGGCACCGGATTGCCTTTCTTGTCGGTCACAGTACCTGTTACGGTGGTCTGAGCAGAAGCCAGCACCCCTCCCAAAAGGAGCGAGACGACCAATAGTTTTTTTCTCTTCTTCATGAATATCGTGTTTTTATTTAAGTTTCATCGATTCCCAACTGCCACTGACAGCTGATGCGGGGACAACGGTGGGTGTTTGTGCTTTCCGGTTGACGACCACCGACTTCTCGCGTACATTCTTGGTGACATAGTCGCCCAGCTCGCGCAATGTGGCATTACCTTTGCTCTCCTGTAGTTTCTTGAGGAGGAAATAGGTGAACAGTCCGTGGCCTTTCTCTTCATAGGGAAAGGCTGTTTCGGCGTCACTGGCAGCACTAAACACCACCATGTTACCTTGTGGTGTCGCCTGTCTGGGCTTCATCGCAATGCCTCGGGCCGATGTCATGAGATGACCGCCATCGGGCGTGCTGCCACTGAAGCAGGCATCCAGGAAGACGACTACGCTCTTCGCTCCCATGAGGGAGAGCTCGTCATAGAGTGTTCTCAGAGGATAGCAGACGGACATCTGTCTGCCGTCGGCATCCACAGGCAGCAGATAAGCATCCCTTGTTGCTTCATCGGGTATGCCATGTCCGGCATAATAGAAGATGACATTGACATCGCCATTATATGCCTTGCAGATATCGGTGATATCCTTCACAGCATTCATCATGCTGCCGAGGGTGGCATCGGGATACATCCGGATGTTGACCTCAGGCAGTCCCAGCGTCTGCTGACAGTACTTTGCGAAAGTGGTTCCATCGTTGACAGCCATGGCGACATGAGGCACCTGACGATAGTTCTCGTTGGCGATGATTACAGCGAAGGTCTTGTCGTTGACCGTTTTTGTCTGTGGGATATTCTTGTCCACGTCCGATGTGCCGATGGCCACGGTCTTTTGTTTAATCTGTGCCCTGCTGCCGTCATCACTCTTCCCTGTCTTCAGGTCAAGATGATCATAGTCGACCTGCGCCAGTTCCACGTTCACATGGGTGTCCAAATATTCCAGTGCCTGCTTATTGTCGTATTGATAACTTTTGCCTGCGGGTGTCACAAAGGTGAGAGAGGCCAGTGCCAGTGAGTCGCCGTCGATGAAATAACGGGGGTTGACGAATTTCATGCCATTCCAACCAGCCTCAAAGATACGGGCCTCATCACGTTGGCGTGGAACAGGCAGTACCATGTTGCCATAGTCGGAGCTGATGAGAAAGGCCTGGTTCTCGGCGTCATAGGGCATGAGATGCAGCTCGCTGAAACGAGGATCATGGGAATACTGGATGATATACTCGCGCTCTGCCAGACGCTGCAGCTCTTCCAGCTTTTTCTGCTGGTTCTCATCGCTGACCCGCTTGCGGTATTCGTCAACCGTCTCATATGCATCTTTCTGCTGCCATTTCTCCAGATGCTGCTGAATGTATTTACGGGCATAGGCAGAAAACCGGGGCACTCCATTGTCGTTCACGGGAAGCTGGGACATGGTCGGTGTGCTCTGCCTTTGTATAGAGGTGACGGCTGCCACCTCGTTCCTGGCGGGTTGCGACAGGAATTCTTGCCCAGAGGTGATAATCGCAGGATTAACGTTCTTATCTACTTTCTGGCCGCCCAGTGTCTGCAGTTTGAAATTAGTGGCTTCTAGTTGCCTTGCATCCGCCAGACAACTATATGCAGTAGCCAAGGCCTGTGTGTACTTGAGAGAGGCAGGGTTCGCTATGAGCACTTCTTTCAGTGTTTTCACTGCTGACCTGAAATAGTTGTCAGACGATTCCTTCAAGCGCTTAGCAGTCTGAGAATTGGCTTCCAACAAGGCTTTATTGTAGTATACAGCACCCAGGTTGTAGTAATTCTGGGCAATATGCTCGATGGCGCTCAAACTGTTGGGCGTCAGCTCCTTTTTCTTCTGGAATACCTTCAGGGCGTTCTCGAAGTCTTTCATGTCCTCATACATCTTTCCTTGAATGTCAAGAAGCTCCTGATTGTTGGGTCGTAGTTTCAAGGCCTTGTCAACATAGGCGGGGAGACGCTGGTAGTCCTTGGCGTCGAGTGCCGCATTGATGGCCATGGAAAGAACGTTAAAGTCGTTGGGAGCGGCAGCAATCGTGGCATCGAGGATGGTGAAAGCCATTTGATGATTGCCCGATTTCTGGCATGCAAGTGTGAGGAAATGAAGGGCATTCTGCCGTTTGGGACTATCGCCAGTGGAGAGATATTCATTGTAATACCTGGCGGCAGACTCATAGTCTCCCGAATTGTAGGCATTAGATGCAGCATAATACACGATAGTGGGATAATTGCTGTCAAGGGCAAACTGGACACCTTGGAAGGCAGGCATCTTCGGCATGTCTACACATGCCCGAGCGAAGAAGGCCGCTGTCTGCTGGTCGCCCCGCTGGGAGTAGAACGCGGCAGCGTTATGCAAATAGGGATAGATAATTTTCAGTGACTCATGCGCCTTGCTATACTCGGGTGTTGCAGTCTGGGTAGAGACGACCGAAACAAACCCGGCATAACAAGCTAGCAGTTTCTTGTAGGCTTCTCCGCGGTTGTTTCCTCCAGCTTCATAGAGTTGCACAAACTCCTTCATGGCACTCTCAGCCTCAGCAAAGGACTGTGCCGCACATCTTTCGGCGGACAGCAGAAGGAGAGTCAGGGATAGGATAAGGATGCGTTTCATTGTGTCTTATTTTTTGAATGCGTCGATAAACGTGAAGACGATGCTGATGCGACGGTACTGTCCTCCAGTTTGCTTCGCCAGGTCAATATTGTAGTTGTATTCGCAATCCATCTGTTCAAGAGCAGATATGTTCTCTCTGACATAACGGTCGACACCTAATGCGCGCAAGAAGGCCAGCTGTTCGTTGCTGGTAATGCCCGTAGCCTTGCTGATGCTCATGGGAACTAGGTTGCCGTCTTTGCGTACAGGCTCGTTGTCGTATTCACCATAGCTGCCGTCATAGGCTATAGAGCGGCTGATAGGCACGGCATCGGCCATACCAGTGATTGTGACGACGAGCTGTTTTCCCGGCACGATATAAGCAGCCATCTCTTTCGTAAATGCTTGCTTGACGATGGCAAGCATAGACATGGCCGCTGCAGATTCCTCGATATGATAACGCCCCAAAGCGAAGTCCTCCTTCGTGGAGTGGCGCTGATCAATCTGGTAGGCGAAAGATATGTTGTAGTTAGTGATGCGGCGGCCATCAGCATCAAAGGCATTCTCAGCCGTAGCGCTGACAGTGATTTCTGTGTTGTCGGTAATCTTTTTGTTTTTCTTGGCTAGGTCAATGATGCTTTCCTTGATTTCTTTGAGCACCATTTCCTCAGCATTCGACTGTTGGATAATCTCCAACGGTACGAAGTTGTCGTCATTTTCCAGATAGGCTAGCGAACGGCGGTCCAGATTGTCAAAGACGTATGTCTTGTCATTCTGTTTGTTGTAGACATCGGCATAGATGAGTTCGAAATGGTCTTCTTCTGTCAGGCCATAAACGGCATTGCGAAACTCCAGCACGCCGGGGTCAGCAAAAGCGTTCACATCGCTCTCGGGCACATCCAGATAGATGGTGGGCATAGTGTCGAAATTCATTGAGAGCAAATGCTGGCTGGGATTGTAACTGCCTAGGGTTATCAAGGTGCGATCGAGCAGGTCGTCAGCCATGCATGTGACGATTTCGCGTTCAAAGAGCAATATCTGCTCAGCCCTCGTCTGGTCGTTCACACGCAAATTATATTGTTCTAGTGTCTCGTCAGGCTGACGTTTCAGCCAGACGGTCATGCGTTCGTTCAGTTCGTCAGCTACCAGACGGGTATAGTATGGTGAGAGCTTGTTCATGAAGGTGTAGACAATGGAGTGCCGGGTGTTATAGGCCAGATACGACTCCAGCTTACTGTCCTTCAGGAAGCGCAGGTCTGTGATGCCGCCATCAGCATTGTCAATATAGTCGCGGTCGTGCTGATCCAGCAGGTTGATAATGGCGATACGTCCGTCTCCCGTCACCACAGCAGCATATTTTCCGTCCTGATGATAGAAGAATCCACGGGCCTCACCCAGGGCATCGTAGGTCTGCTTAGGCTTGAACGACTGAGTATCGTAGGTCGTCAGTACTCCATCGGCGGTGAGCACGCCCAGACTGCTATTGTCGGGTGTAAAAGCCACGTCAGTAATAAGGAACTTCGTTCTTTCCTCCATCCGGAGTTGGTTAGTATGGAGATTCCAAATATAAAGATGTTGTCCTGAGACGGCTGCCAGATAATAGTTGTTGTTGCTGATGGCTATCTGGTTCATTTCTGCGCTCGTTTCTATTCGTTGCATCGCCTGGTTATCGCGGGTGTCAAAAAGAATGATGCGATGATTGGCAAGGGCAACAGCCAGCAGACGGGCATTGGGTGAATAGCAAATGGCGAGAGGCTTACTGCCTTGGCAGTTCAGCCGACATAGCTGTTTGTTGGTCTTCCACAAATCATAGATCAGCACATTGGCTTGGCCTCCTTTCTCTTCTATTACGGCAAAGGAGCTGCCTGCAGGATTCATGCATAGCTGCTTCACTTCTCCTGAGCTGCTCATCTGGGCACCTCGCATATTGTAGGTCTTCTTCCCGCTGAAAAAATATGTGGAAAACAAATAATTATCTATTCCCTGAGGCATTACCTTTTGGGGATAGGCGTAATTCAGTTTCCTCTCCGTTTCTTGGGCAACAATTGTGCCTGCCAGTAGAAAGATGGTGCATATCAATATTTGTCTTTCCATTATTGCTTGCCGTTTTAAGTTTTTTCGACTGCAAAGGTACAAATAAATGAACAATTTACAAAGAAAAAGATGCTAGTTTTGGATGAACTGTCGAAGTTTTCTGACGAAAGACGGAGGATAATAGCGTAAAAATTTGTACGAATGAAATATAATGTGTATTTTTGCATGCGAAACTCATATAAGGTATCTGATGAAACGTTTTCTATTTGTGTTATTGTTCACAACGATGATGCTTCCATTGGCCATTGCCCAAGAGCTGATGGTGAAGTCGATGGAGATTTTGCCGATGGATCTCTCGGCTAGTATCCATCCACGTAACGACCTGAATGGAAAGGCTTGTGCCTTGGTCAAGGTGAAGATGCCCCTGGAAGGAGCAGTGTTTGAAGGAAATGTACTGGGCAGTGTGGAGAACAAGGCAGGCGAATACTGGCTTTATATGTCGGAAGGTACAAAACAGCTCCGGGTGAAACATCCAGGCTTTGCTTCTGTGCACGTTATGTTTCGTGACTATGGTATCAAAGCACTGGAGAGTAAAGTGACCTATGAGTTGTCAATAGTAGGAAACATGCAATACGGAAACACCGATATCAACCTTAAGACCTATGTGCTTCGGAATGAAGGACAGAAAGAGGAACTTCTTTTTAAGAACGGCGATGACTTATACCTCTCCTTTCTTTCTCCTGTCAATGGCTATTTGGCCGTCTATCTTGTTGATGAGGACAAACATGCCTATTGTCTGCTGCCTTATGATGAACAACAAGAGGGCTGCTATCGCGTAGAAGGCAATAGGAATTATCTGTTTTTCAATAAAAAAGCAGCTGAGTCTTCTATGCTACGATATGTCCGGGAGTATAAAATGGCAAGCAACCAGAATTCTATTGTGAACCAGCTGTTCGTTGTTTTTTCTCCCTACCAGTTTTTCAAAGCTGTTGACCAAAGTTGGGACGGGGTGTCACCTTTGGAAAACATGGAGCCCTTACCTCGCCTGCTCAGCGAGGAAGATTTACAGGAATGGCTTACTGCGTGCCAGCAGCGTGACAAGGCTATGAAAGTCGTTATAAAACATATAACCATTAGCAAGTAGATTGATATGAACGAGAAATTTCCGTACGGCTATGAGCTGGATGCCTATATCGACAAGGCATTTGAAATGATGAAAGAGGATTTTCCCTGGGCAACGAGGGATATGATTGCGAAGCAGACTTACTACGGCATCGAGAAAGTGGG